>Ga0209723_1002342_pt1 | contig 25670 bp, 43 predicted proteins | sample BiotimSIPDNA_2_FD_185750 | JGI IMG/M metagenome (GOLD analysis project Ga0209723, IMG submission 185750) | Anaerobic biogas reactor microbial communites from Washington, USA - Biogas_R2 time_0 SIP DNA (SPAdes) (version 2) | ecosystem: Engineered > Bioreactor > Anaerobic > Unclassified | place...
AAATTTTTTAAAAACTGTTTACAAAACCTGCCATGCATGGTATAATAATAATATAACAAATGTTAAACAAGTGTGAGGAAAGGATAGGGTGGTCTAATGAGTAATGAGTGTAATGGTTTAACTTATAAGCCAGAAGTTTGGAGATCATATGATGTATGTACAAGTACAAATTGTTACATATATGCAATTAATCTTCCTAAAAATCCTCATAGTACAACTGGAAAATATTGGAGTTGGGAACATGTACAACCTGGAAAACTTGGTGGTGTGAAAAATATATCTCAAACGTTTATTTCACCATTTGATAAAGAAAAATTTATTAATGCAGTTAAATTGGATTTAGCAGCAATAGATATGGAAATAGTGGAATCCACATATGAAGAGGTTCGTAAAGGAAGATGGTGGAAAGTAGCTTTAGTGTTTGATAATTCACCAATGGGTTTCGGTGATTATCACTGGTATAGACAAAATGAAGACGGAACTTGGTCACATAAGATGGGTTCTGGTGATGTAAAGAATGTTGACTCTTCAGATCAACCAATTACAAACCCAGAAACATGTAATAGAGGACGTTATACAACATTCGTTGGTTTCTATATGATAAGAAAAAAGAATAAAAGAAAGAATGATAAGGTGGCGTAAAAACCACCTTTTTATTTAAAAAAAACTGTTTACAAATGCAATGATATATGGTATAATAATACTATAAGGTGATACAAAAGAGGAGGAATTAACATGATGGCAGTGATAATTTTAGTTTTGCAGTATGTAATTATATTTTCTGTTCTTTCACTTTTTGTTGCAGCAACAATACACTTTGGATTTATTTACAAAAGGAGTTTCAGATTTAAAGTAATGTTTTATACATCGTTGATTTTAGCATTTGTATTACCTATAATTTTATCAGTTAAATGGATTATTAAAGTATAAAGCACTGAAAAGTTGAATATAATAATAATGTAACACATAGAAGGAGGTTGTTTTAATGGCAAAGATTTATATTGATAGGTATAGCGAATTATGGAGACACACAGTCAAGAGGGTTATAGATGCTGAGAAAAAGTCAAAGAACTACGAAGAATTTGCTAGGAAGATGGTCACCAGGCTTAAAAGGATAACTCACGAAGAAAAAATTCATTATGCAATCGAGGTTTTACGGGAACGCAATCATCATGATATCGTTGACGTTTATGAAGGCCGGTTGTTAATGGATGAAATGGTGAGAAGATGTGCAGCAGGGACTTTTTAAAAAGTCCCTATTTTATTTTATAAAGGGGTGATTAAATTGAGTAAGAAAGTTATGTTAACTGGCATAGGTAAGAGTAGTCTAACTATATTAGATGAACAATTCAAATTATTACAACATTATTGTAAGAATAAAGGTTACGATATAGATAGCTGTCCATTTTGCGAGGCAGAAAATTCTGAGATAAAAATGTTTCAAGATCTTGTGGAAGAAGGCGCAAATTCTGAACTTCCTCAAGAGAAAGCAGAACGAATTAAGAGAGAACAAAAACAAAATACCAGACAATTCCTCAAAAATAAATATCATCAGTGGTACTAGATATTTACAAATGCATCTGATTATGATATAATATTAATATAAAAGCAAAGTGGGGTCTTAAAATGTCAAGAGAAATTTGTGTTGTTTTACAACCATCTATAACACCTGGCTATGAAGATTATCAGTATACATTTGAAATGAAATTTGATGGGAAAAGAGAATATTCAGCCTGGGCACATAATATTAATAATATAGCCAGAACAATAATGTTAAATCCACTCAAAGTACAAAATACAATGAAAAAAATGGGTGGAGTTAATTTAAAAGAAATCTGGAAAAAATCTAATTGGGATTATGAAGAAACTTATACATACTTCAAAACTAAAGAAGAAGCTCTGGCCGCTAAAGAATGGATAGATAGTATGTTATTAAATCTTCAAATGGTTGGACGTGATGCTATTAAACAAGCTCAAAAAGAGAAGAGTGTTCAAAATAAAAATAAGAAAGTTGAGAAACTATTTAAGAAGGTTCTAGAGTTTAAAGGATTAGATGTATCAATTAGGCTCACAACATTAGATTATACAACTAATCTTAAATTTGATGGGACTATCAAAAGTATTGAAAGGGAAGATACACAATTTAGTATTAAATTCACCAATGGGGAAGTACTCGGTTCATATAATAATTTTTCAGTAGTAAATGATAAGTTATTATATAATGGAATGAATTATGAATATTCATTTAGAAAAAAGGGTTAATTCCTTTTTTTAAATTATTTTTAAAAAACTGTTTACATTTACTATGGGACGTGGTATAATATTACTATAAGGAATGAATAATATTGATGGAGGTAAATAATATGAAAGAATTCAGGAAACCCAAGACAAATGTAGAGCATATGGTGAATGCGGTTGTAAGAGCTGGTCAGGAAGAAATGACTATTGTAAAGAATGGTGACCCTAATATAGAAGGTTATATTGTGGTTCATGGGAATACCGGATATGTGGTGAAAACAAATAAGGCTAGTGAAATTTCTCATTGTACATGTGCTCACCACACCTTCAGAAATGTTATTTGCAAACATATGATTAAGGTAGCCTTAGCACATGGATTATCAGTTGCAGACCTTCCGGAAGTGACTGGTAAAGAAGTTAAGGATGATGAAAAGGGTAATGAGAAAGTAACAGTATTAAAAGCTGAATAATTCCGGGAGGGCAGCCTCCCTTCCTCCTATTTTTAAAATGAAACGTTGGATAATATGGCTAAAAGTAAGAATGAAAGGTTATTTGGAGAAGCAATCCAGGGATTCGTAAACTTCTGGGAATCTGCTAATGAAAATACAACAGAAACTGAGTTTGAACAGGCAATGGAACAATAATGCATTGCACCTGTCCGCACCATATAAACCGCCAGATCATCTGCAAACATATGATCAAGGTTGCTTTAGAAAAGGGGCACAACGTTGCTGGTATTAACTACAGAGATAAAGAGGATTAATCCTCTTTTTTTTGTTTAAAAACTATTTACAAATACATTGCATTATGGTATAATATTAATATAAGGTAAATAATTTGTGGAGGTTGTAAAAATGAATGTAAAATCAGGTTATTATGCTCCTGCAGATACAACTGCCTCAATAGTAGATGCTTCTGACGGAACACATATTACTTTTAATAATAAAAAACCTAAAGCGAATATATTTACTAAAATATTAAAGATTGTTTTTAATTGGTTAAAGAAGGGTGATTAAAAATGTTTAAAGTAAGGAGAAGCCCTTACAATAAAGGGTATTGTCTAACAATTGAACATTGTCTAACAATTGAACATAAAAGCATATTGGGGAAGTATTTTAATGACTTCTCAATGGCCACAATAGCAAGAATGACCATTAAACAATACCGTGGTGAGTTAAGACAATTTAATCCATCCTTTGTGAGTAATAAAAGAGTAACCACATTTCTTGATATAACAATGGCTTTTAAAGCACGAGATTATTTTAATGATAAGTACGGGGTTTTGATCCAATTAATTTAAAAAACTATTTACAATGCATTGTAAATGTGGTATAATAAAACAGTAGGGAATAAACAAAAGTTAAATGGAGGGTGTTGAAATGAGCGTAAGATATCAAATTAAAAAAGACATTAAAGATAGCAAAGTTGTATTCACTTTATCACTTGTGGATGAAAATGATAATGAAATATATAATCAATCATTGAATGTTAGTGCAAAACAATATCTATTTATGAACGTAGTGAAAGTCATAAATACTCTTGCAAAAGAATATAATGCTACTATAGATGCAAGAGAGGAATACCGGTATGGTGGCTATAAAAAATATGCTTACTTTGAAAATGAAAATGATGCAAAAGAAGCCAGTGATTGGCTAAATGGTATTCTAATTTCCAATGAGATGAAAGGTACCGATATTCTAAGGAAAGAAAAAGAAGATAAGAGGCAGGCTTCTTATAATAAGAGGGTAGACAAAAAATACATTGAGGCCAAGAAGTTTGAAGGTAAAAAAGTGACAATGAACATGCAAATAAGAGTAGAATATGTGGTGGGAGCCGATATAAATATTTCATTAACTATTAATGAGGTACAAAGAGCAGGAAGTGACAAAATTGTGCTATACACAACTATTGGTAACTTTGAAGCCACATTTATGTCATTCAATTTTAAGGATACCGGAATGAGTATCCTAAATGCTGGTCAAATTATTAGTTTTGAAATTGAATAAGGGTGATATAAATGAAAAAGAAAACAATAACAACATGTTATAGAAAACTATCAAAAGTAAAGGGCTGGTGTTTAGACATATCGGTCTTCCATGGAAGAGTTACGGATGCTGGTATGACAATGGCATTAGGAATATCTAGAGAACAATATAGAAAAGAGTTGAGATAATTTGGTTCCTATGTAATAGACAACAATCGTAGTACAATATTACTAAATAAAGTAATGGTTCTAAAAGCAAAAGATTACTTCTACCATAAATATATGGTCATACAACAATTAATTGAAAAAACTAAAAAACTTTTTAAAAAACTGTGTACAACGCAATGCAGACATGATATAATAATAATGTAAGGTAAATCAAACCAATAATAAAAAATGGAGGATGATGAATATGACAAATTCAACAGTAAAGGTAACTAAGGAAGTTAAAATCGTAAGAGTAGGTGCTGGTCTTAATGATGGTGAAAAGAGAATACTCCACGTTGTAAGTTGTGATTGTGGCTGCAGAAAATATGTAGCATTGAAAAGAGAATCCCTCAACTACCACCTGGAAAAACTTTCAGCAAAATGCTGCGGAAGTAAACTTCACTACGAAGGTCAGAAACTGGTTCAGGGTGATTCAATCACAGAACCCCATGTAAAAGAAGTTAAAAAAGAAACAAATGAAAAATGGATTCAGCCTAAAAATGACTTGGTAGAAGCAGGACCAAGAGGTATCACAAATCAGGGAATGATAAAAGCTCTATTGACCGCGGGCACCAACGAAGATGAATTGAGAGCATTGTTCAATACATATCCAGAAGTTTTCATAAGCTCAGCTAAATATCTGAAGGATTCCCTCAAGGAAATGTTTGAAGCAATAATCCATGAAAATCCGGCATATACAAAGGTATCAATACCAAGAAGGAAAAAATTATAAGAGGGACTTTTAAAGGTCCCTCTTCCTATTATAATGTATGAGGTGATTAAATGTCAAATGAAGAACATGAAAATTGGATCCTTAATAAACCTTCAAAAAAGATAAATAGTTTTTTAAAAACTATTTATATATGCAATGTATTATTGTATAATAGAATAGTAAGGTAAATTATTTAAAAGGAGTGATAACTGTGGATTCATTTAAGAAAGCTCAATCAAAAGAAATATGTGTTGGTGGATATAAATGTCCTTGTTGTTCTCCATTTGCCGGTGCAGGAAGTAAAGCAAAGAATCGTAAAAAAGCTAAACAAACACTTTATCAAGCTGCTAGATCAAGAATCAAAGCTGAGATTGCAAAAGAGGATATTTAATATGTGTGAAACTCGTAAAAAAGTCTTGCAATCATATTACATAAAAAATTCTGTACAAATCCTAATTGCAAATTCCATCAAGAAATGGATAGATTTAGTCCATGGATCCACCAATGGGATAAACCAGAACATAAAGAGTATCTACAAAAGTGACAATCTTATTGGAATAATATACCATAGATGAATTGCAAAAGAAATTGATTCCTGATAACCCAAATATATCTGTTTAATCTTTCAAAAAACTGTTTACAAACACATTTGAATTTGATATAATTATTTTATCGGCAGTGTTAGATAAGCTGCCGCATAAATAAGTATAAATTCAATAAGACAGTTGGTGGCTGAAAGTTTGGTGTTAAGTTGAAGGTATAAAACTATTATCTGTGATGTGTGCTCCCGGGCGTAAAAATTCGGGGGTTGGCTTTAGAATAATCCGACGAGATATAATAGACTGCTTGGTCTCGTTGTAAAGAAGCAGGATACTGTGGCACCGGTTAAAATAGCCCACGGTGTATAATTAATAATATTAATGAAGTGTCCGTGATGGGGTAAAGTCTGAACACGCTAATTATAATATTATGAGGCAGATAACTTTAAGTTTTATATTGGTAAATGAAGTAGCCTTAAGTGAACGTGCTATCAATAAGAGATATGGTTCTACCAACGCTAAAGTCTTATTATCAAAGGAGGATTTTAAATGTTCCCCAATAAAAAATTTAAAGTATCTTACAAAGTAAGATACAAAAAAGAAGGCAATAACAATTATTCTTTAACAATTAATAAAACATTTCTTGATGATTTTATAGCTTCCAGGATATTTGGTATTCCAGAAGATTTCTATCGTAGTGCTCTATTAGAGACATTCAATGCAACCGTTGGATATAATTGGCGGACTGGTGGTACTAAATACACATTTAAAACCAAACAACAAGCAAAAGATGCAGTTGAATGGTTAAGGACACTTATAGTAGCTAAAGAATTAGCACAATAGGAGAGATAATCTAATGGCGAATGTTGGATATAAAAAAGAAAATGACACACCCAACAGACATTTCTTGAGTTTATCCGCCAGAGCGAATGTTGGATATAAAAAAGAAAATGACTGTTATGTGCTTACTATAAATGGAAATGTCTATTATGAACATTTATTAGCACATACATTAGGTTTAAGCCCAGAAGCATTTATTAATACTTTGATAAATCAGTATAATGCCAAATTAGCTAATTATCCTGGACATAAAACATATCAATATACCTCTATTGAAGATGTTAAAAAGGTTGTAGAATGGATTCAATCTCTTTTACTCGCTAAAGAATTAAGTCGAAATTAACTGTTTACAAAACAGAAAAGATAGTATATAATCTAACTATAACGATGCCGATTAGCTCAATCGGTAGAGCACAGGACTTTGACTCCTGGTGAAGTGGTTCAAATCCACTATCGGTAGCCACAAACTCCATAAAATTACTTACATGATTAAGAGTAGATAATTTATCTACTCTTTTTCATTTTAACTATTTACATTTCGCTCTATACATGATATAATAAAAATGTAAGGAAAATTGATAAGGAGGTCATGACAATGGCAGAGAAAATAATCAGAAAAGGAAAAAGAATAAATTTAATATCAACAGAGGATGGTCTGGCCTTAATAGAAAGAATCCTAAATGGTGAAAACATAAATGTAAAAAATGAAGTTAAAAAGCTCACTCCCATAAAATTCAAGAGCTCCAAATAGTGAGCTCTCCCTCCATTTTTTTAAAGTGAGGTTAATATAAATGAATTGTAAATTCGAATTTATCTATTCCCATGATGGTTGGTTCATAAGGTTAGTAATTGGTCGTTTGGATTGTAATCGAGATTCATCTATCGCTCATAAATTAAATATACCACTTGAAGAATATCGCAATATCTTAAAAGTGTTCGGTGCAAATGCTTCACCAGATGATATATATAATGATATGTATTTTCAACATCACGAAGATGCTCAGAATTGTAAAGATTACTTAATCGACAGATTTCTTGTAATGTTGCGGTTAACACATTAATCATATACCATCTCTCTTATCCTCTATAACTAGAGGATATTTTTTGTTTATTTTTAAAAAAACTATTTACAATGCAATGCAGATATGATATAATAATAATGTAAGGAATAATAGAGATTGATGGAGGGTGTAAAGATGAGTGCAAAATATTATCAGTTCAGCAAGAAACATTTTGAATATGAATTAAGGGAAATACTTAAAAGAAATAAATCCAAGTTCATGGATGATATCACGGACCAATGGTTAGCCCAGGGTAATGAAACTTGGGAACGTATCTATAAAATCTCTACCAGAAATAAGGCAGTTGATATAATCCTATTCTCCTCAGTAGATATGAGGACCAACAAGGTTAGAGAGGTCGGAGGGGATGCTGTAAGAGTAGTTGTTAGATGGACAACAAAATATGGAACATACTTTAAGAAAGTTGCTAAACATTATAGGATTGAAACACTTTTTAAGAATTTAGAAGAGACAATAGTATTGGCTAAAGAAAATGTTTTCAATCTTAATATTAAACAATTTACGAAGGAAGTTACAGAGGTGGCTTAAGCCACCTTTTTATTTAAAAAGATATACATCTATATATAATACTATTAGGATATTCTAGGAGGTTCTATAATGGATAAGATGTCAAATTTAACTATATCAGATTTAGCACTATCGGAAGGAGATATTGAATGGGCACAACAATTGGCTGATATTGCAAATGATACATTAGTAGCTGATAAATTAAAAGAAGTTCATGATTTCATACATAATACAAAGGATGTCAAATCAGTTGAATTCCATCGTGTTATAAAAGGATTTCGTTTCTTCATTCAAAAATATAAAGACAAATTTACAAATGAACAACTAAGACAAGCGGACTCATTAATAGATGATATGATGGATCTTTGGAAAAAATTATATTCAGCATAAAAGGAGATTATTTCTCCTTTTTTTGTTTAAAAACTATTTACATCTAGTGAGTTATGTGGTATAATAAAATTAATGGAGGTGTTAATTATGATAAGTGTTGAGAATGGAATGAAGTTGACAAAAGAGATTTTAGAGTTTGGTAATTTAGAATTCTTAGCAGTAGAAGCAGCTGAGATACTTAAAAAGCATAATGATAATATTCCACTTAGTACAAAAGAAAGATTTGTACTAGGTTTGGTGTATAGTGAATTCTATACCGAAGACACAAGTGATGCTGGTTATTATAGAGCGGAAATTAAACGTCAAAACTTTTTAAAGGCACTTAATATTAATGGCGGGGATTTTGTACAACAAGTTGAAAAACTTCTTTAAAAACTGTTTACATTGTATTGTAGATGTGATATAATAAAATAGTAAGGTAAACAAAAGCGGGGAAAAGGGGTCAATACATATGAGAAATTTATTTTTTCAAACAAAACTTTTCGTTCTTAATAATTATTTCTTTTTAATTACAATGACAGCTGCACTTACTACTCTATAAGAGGTGTATTATGGATGATTTAAAAGTAACCTCAATTATAAGTACCAATGACCCATCCAAAAAGCAATATAACAAACAATCAAAAGGTTACAGATTAAATATTAGACAGCATGTAGTTCCAAATACTATGGACCCGGAATTATTAGCATGGAAACGTAGATACGAGGGTATTACTAAAATTGATGTAAGAGTTTAATTTTAAAGAGGATAGTCCACTTAGTCAGGGCCGGAATTTACTGAATGGAAAATATTGTGTGTTATATGAACAAACTATAATGAGTAAACGTTTACCATAAAGGGGGAATTTTTCCCCCTTTTTTTTGTTTAAAAACTGTTTACATTGTATGTGAGTTATGATATAATTAATAATGTAAGGAAAGTTAATCTTATTGAATAATTAATTGGAGGAAATGAATATGAGAAAAACAAAACTTCCTGAAAAGTATAGTAAAGAGGATATGAAGAAATTATTAGAAACAAGAGATGATGCAGTTGTAAGAGCCATCGTTGTTCTATATACATATCAAACAACAGAAGAACAGAAATGCAAACAGACAATGCTTTATAACAACGTTGGTTTTAACGGTGCCGATAGTAAAATCCTTAGCAGTTTTGCAGAACAGATAAATAAAGGCTATAAACTTTCTCCAAAGCAAATGAATTTAGCAAAAAGAAAGATTATGAAGTATGCCGGACAGTTAGCAAAGATTGCTAATGAAAAATGGAGAAAAGAAGAGGGATTGGTAGCTTAATACCAATCCCCTTAGTTAGGAGACACAGTATGGGCATAATAAAATATAATCCATCAGCGGAGGAATTACTATCATTATTAAAGCATTTAGTGATGATTGGTTTCATTAAACCCAATGATCTTGAAGATATTTTAACCATAAATCTGAAAAAATATAACATGATAGATCGGTTCAGTTATTTTAAAATTGAATTGTTAAAGGCATTGGAGGATTAATATGAATGCAAATATACAAATGGAGGCACGGTCTAAATTAGACCTTTGGTCAAGCTGGAACCGAGGATATATCGATTTTAAAGAGAGTACAAAAGAAAGTGGTGATCAGATTATAGCTGATTACTTAGGTATAGATGTAAATACTTATAAACGAATGTTAATAAGTTTTGGTGCATGGAGTAAACCTCATGGTGCTCCAAGTACTTTCTTTTTTACTTTTAGAGATGCAGAAAAAGCACTTGAATGGGCAAGATCTGTAGAAATGGCTAATATGATGGCAGGTTAAAAATTATTTTCAAACACCCTCTTTTTTCAAATAATTTTTAAAAACCTATGTACATATAACTCACAGTGATGTATAATAATAATATAAGGAACAACAAAAAAATTATGGAGGGTGATTTAAATGGCAAATAGTACTTACGATCTTATAACTGGTAGAATAATAGCTGAGTTGAATAGTGGAAGACTTCCTTGGAAAAAGCCTTGGACTGGATGTGAAGCAATGAATTACTTCCGCAGAATACCATATCGTGGTATCAACAGAATTTTTCTTCCGGGCGGAGAATATATGACAGAGAAAGAACTCAAGTATAAAAAAGGAAGTAAAATAAAAGAGGGAGCTGTTCCACATTGGGTAGCATATTATAGAATGTATGAAAGAGATGACCCTAACAACCCCGGATTGAAAGAAAAAGTTTTCTTCTTAAGACACTATCAAGTATATTCACTTGAAGATATTGAAGGTGTTCCAAGTAAGATAGAACAAAAAGAACACAATCCAATAGAAGCAGCCGAAGAGCTTCTAAAGAGCTTCAAAAATCTTCCTAAGATAACACATAAGGATATCAATAAAGCTCTATATGTTGCTTCAGAGGATGTAATCAACATACCGGAAATGAAATACTTTGAAAGTGCCGAAGCTTATTACAACACATTATTTAAATTAATAATCCACAGCACAGGCCATGAAAGCAGACTTAAGAGAATGAAAGACGTTACTAATATCGAAGAATATTCAAAGGAAGAACTTATTGGACAGTTCGGAACTTCAATACTTTGTGGAATGGCTGGTATGGACAATGTGGTTGAAAATCCTGAGCCGGAATATTTGCAAGGTTGGATAAAAGTATTTAGTAGTGATGACAGAGCTGCAATTCAGTGTGCTTGTCGAGCACAAAATATAATTGATTATTTAACCGGAACAAAATAATTAATGTTAAAAATCACCCTAGATATATTAAACAATCTAGGGTGATTTTTTTATGTTTGGTATATATATTATTACGAATCTTACAAATAATAAAGTTTATATAGGGCAAGTTGGAAAAGGTAAAAATAAGACTTTTATGACTAGAAAAAAATTATCCGAATCGCATAAAGGTAATAAACAATCAGAAGAAACAAAAAAGAAGATATCCGAAACAATGAAAAAGAAAAAATTAGCAGAAATATGAGAGGAGAGCAATCTCCTCTTTTATATTTATTATCTGTTTAATAAAAAGTGGTTATAGACAAAATGGGAGTAATCGTTATCAATGTTATAAGAAAGGTAATACCGTATATTATAAAAAACATGGAGAATATCATAACTTGATGGACCTGCTGTTATCTGATATAATAAAGATGGAAGTATACAAGAAGAATTTTATTATATAGAAGATAAAGAATATAAAGATATGTTTTTGTATTCGGTAGCGGTTGGGTGTTTAATATAAGAGACCTATTTTAAAATAGGTCTCTTATATTTAAAAACTGTTTACACTTTTATCTATATATGTTATAATTAAATAGTAAGGAAAGTTAATCCTATTAAAAAAATCAATAGGAGTGTATGAAATGAAAAAAATTGCAAAATATAGTAATGGTAATATAAAAATTGAAGAATATTGGGAGAATAATAAAAGGCATAGAGAAGATGGTCCTGCTGAGATACATTATCATATAAGTGGAAAAATTACTGCAGAATATTATTATATTAACGGTAATTTACATAGAACTGATGGACCTGCAATGATTCGTTATTACGAAAATGGAAAAATAAGATTTGAATGTTATTTTATAGAAGGAAAACACCATCGGGAAGATGGACCGGCAACTTTAAGTTATTACAAAAATGGAGATCTTTGTTATAAAGAATATCATTTAAATGGAGAACAACACAAATCCGATGGTCCAGCTTATATTTCTTATTACCAGAATGGTAATATAGAAGTAGAAACATATTATCAAAATAATAAATTACATAGACTGGATGGTCCCGCTATAATTTATTATTTCAATGATGGAAAAGTAGAGAATAAGATATATGTAATAAATGAAAAGATATACCATGATTTGTTTTTGTATTCAGTGGCTGCTGGATCTTATTAATTATTTACCTATTTTTTTATGTCATTTATTAAAAAACTATTTACATTTTAACCTGTATGCGATATAATTAAATAGTAAGGAATAATTAATTGGAGGTAATAATATGAATTTTAAAGAGAATGTTTTAGAATACTTAAGAGTTAATGGTAATAAAAATTTAGATGTTGAATTGGTGCCTTATCAGAAGAAGCTTGAGATTGCATTAAGAAGAGAAGATAATGATTGGGCTAATACGTGCAGCGGTAGAATTAAAGCAATTGAAAAAAGAAGAAATGATTTAGAAGCAGTTTTACTTGAAATGGAACGTCAATTGAATTGGAATACTGAAATATCAGAAGTTAAAGATTATCTATCAGAATACGGAACATTTTGCGATAGGTATACTTTATTTTATGATAAAAAAATAGAAGATAGACCTATTGAGGAAGCTGCACAAATTTTGCTTTGTGAATATCTTAATTCGATTCAAGATTATTTTGTAGGCAAGTTAACTGATAAATCATTAAAGGAAACAAAAAGTGTATCTTTAATAAGTTTTTATCATATAGGACAGATTAAAGAAAACAAATTTGCATGGTATTCACAATCTGGAAGGCCAGAAGTTTTTGAAAAGTTTTTTAAAAAATATCCTGAGTGTAAGGGTAAATATATGGTATTTGAAGTAAATCAAAATGCTGTTAATTACTTATTTAATAAAATGGTTTTTAACGACCCCGAGGAAAGATTAGGTAAAGTGAATAAATTAGAAACAAGTGAAGTATTGGAAGTTATATATTTTGAATATGCATTTCAAATAACTTCATATCAATGGCGAAGATATTATAGGGATCTTTGGAAGGTTAATTCAAAATATCATTCAATCGATGAGGTTCATAGAGCTTATTATAAAAAGGGGTTGGGTGACAATGATTATGAAAGAATACACCCACTTAAAAAGATAGTTAAAGAAAACAAAGAATATATAGATTTAGCTAAAACTTTAAGTAAATAAAATAAAAAGGGCCTAGTAAAATAGGTCCTTTTTTGTAAAACTGTTTACATTTGTAGACAAGTGTATTATAATGAAATAGTAAGATAATTTTAAAATCAAAGGAGAATAATAAAATGTCAAAATTAACTAATTGTAAAGTATGCGGAAAAGAAGTTGCTAAGGGTGCTAAATGTCCTAATTGTGGTAAAGATCAACGTAATTTCTTTGAGAGGCACAAGATTTTAACAGTGATATTAGTAATATTTATTTTAGGAATTATGGGGAATATGGGGAGTCAAGATGTTGCTCCTAGATCTGCTGATAATATCTCTACAGTAGAAAACACAACAGTTGCAGAATCAGTAACTGAGGAATTAAAAGCTGATCCTAAAAAAGTTGTTGAACCTGAAAAAATTGAACCAACAGTAATAATACCTATAGAAGAAGAACCAATAATAATTGAACCAACACCACAACCAGTAATACCTGTGGATAAACCTAATATATTTGAAGGCTATAAATTAATAGAAGTAGATGGTGGTAATCTATCAGGACATAGAGAATCTAATGTTGTAGTAGATGTTTGATTTGGTGACAGAGAATATTGGGCATTTACTAATGAGTATGGTCAATTGATAAGAGTAATAACAAAAGAAATAAAACTTCAAGACCCAACTATAGAGCCAGTTTTGTCTAATGGTAGATATTATAGGGATGAAGCGAAGGTTCCTGGTGTTGAAAGTAGTGTATTAGATGAGGGTCATGTTATAGCTGATAGTTTAGGTGGTGTAGCGAATGCTTATAATATTACACCTCAAAATAGTACTTTAAATAGGCATGGCAATCAAGCCTATATGGAAAAAGTAATAAGAGATGCCGGAGGTTGTATTAATTTTGAAGCTATTATAACTTATCCTGATACTAAAACACAAATACCAAGCAAATACAAATATACTTATAGCATTAATGGTAATACAATTGTGGATGAATTTGAGAATGTAAATCCTGATGAAATTAATCGGCAATTAAATAATATTGACAATAATCCAACTACTCAGGAAAATGATGTTTCTCAGATAGATACAAATGGCAATGGGAAAGTATCGATTCCAGAAGCTGAAGCGGCTGGTTTTAAAATGCCAATTACGAAAGATCATTGGTTATATAAATATATGACTGACAGAGATAGAGACGGCATAGTAGGCGAATAAAAAACAAAGTTGAAAGAAAAAAAGAAATTAACGAGGATATAAATTATCCTCTTTTTTTGTGTAAAAACTGTTTACATCATGTGAACTATGTGATATAATTAATATTGTAAGGAAGTTAATTATATTGTTGGAGGTTTTAATTATGAATTTAAGTATAATAAAATTATTTGAAAAAAAATATAATCAATATGGGGACAAAATGATAACTGATATTATAAATTTGCAAGATGGGATTTATATAAGAGTTAATCAAAATGGTACAACGGATAAAATGGAGATTAGCAAAAAGGGGAAAAATATTTCTGGAACAAATTTTGAAGATTGGGTAAAAGAAAGAATTATATATTGTGAAAAATTAGATACACCAAATTCGACAGTTTTGGCGGGTAATATATGTGGACAAATTCAAAGTGCTAATGGATTTTGTTTTAAAATTTTATCAACTTCTATACAAGAATTAAATTCGCATAAAATATCATTATATTTTGATTATTTTAATCCTATAACTAATATTAATTTTATTAATTATATTCAAAATAATATTTTTAGTTTTCAAAATTACGGGGCAAGTGTTAATAAAAAGGGAGAATTTGTAAAGGGCCCTAATATATATGTATATTATGAAGAATCTATACAAAATTATCGCCAATCATATGATATATATTTTAATAAAAAAGCTTTTTCTAATAAAGAAAATGATGTGGCTACCCCGTATTGGATAAATTATGCTAATGATAAACAATTTTTAACAAATAAAAATTTATTTTTAATGACAACAAAATTACATATTTCTGATATCTTATTAATACATAAATTATTGACATTTTTCTTATATCAAACAAAAAAAGGTAATAGAAATATTTATATTCCAACAAATAATTTTAATCCAATATTTGATATTAATTTAGTTAATTCAGTGTGTTGGAAAATTTCTCTTAATTCTAAATGCGGTTTTCCCAATACTTGCGAATTATATTCGTTTCAGGATTTGATCGCAAAAATTAATACAACACCGATTTATTTTAAAAATATTTTTGGATTAAATAATTTCTTAGGTTCAAAAACTAGAAATTCGCAAAAATACAATGATATTAATACTTTAGACAAAACCATTATGAAAAATTTTACAATAAATGATGATTTTTCTGTTGTAAATATTTTTAGACAATTAGAAAATGATGAATCTTTATTGGATAATTTTGACATTAGCATGTTAAATGTAATAAAACAAAAACTTTCCGGCCAAGAATATTTTCAACAATGTGTTTCAACAAGATTATCACTTTTAGAATATTTGGGTTCCACAAAATCTAATATTATTAAAAATATACAACATTTTTTAAATGCAGGTACAGAAAATATAGCTTTAGAAACAAAGTATCCAGAATTAACAAACCAAGATATAAGTGATGAATTATATTCATTTATATATGGAAAATTATTATCATCTATTGGAGAATATAATTACAATTATATTTTTACAACAAATATCAATGACACAAAAAATAATATTACTAGATTATTAAAAGACAATGGATATTCAATAAATTTTAGTAAATCTTTAAAGGATATGTTATATGTAATATATTCTTATACTCCAAATAAAATAGATTGTGAGTATGTTTTAGCTGGGATTTGTGCAAAATATTGTAAATTAAACTTTAATCTGCAAAGAAATAATGGTAATAATTTATGTAACAAAATAGGCAGAGCATATAAAACATTATTAACATTTAAAAATGTACCACAACTTACATTTGAAGATTTCCTACCAATATTAAATGCCAACATTAAAACTGCCTTAAATAAGATAATTATTGATAATTATAAGATCTACGGTGGACATTTAGATTATGGTAAGAGAGCATATCTCTTAAAATTAATTAATGACATTAATGTTAATAAATTTATAGTAGATTATGAACAAATTCTTTTGGGAATTATTAAATAACTATTTACAAGTATAAGAATATATGATATAATAAAAATATAAAATAAATCAATTAATAAGGAGAATAAAAATTATGAATAATAAAAGAGTTTATGGATCCGTTGGTGTTTACGCTAAAAACGCGAATTGGAATGCTGATTTTACTGGACGTCCAAGAACGTCAAATGGAAAAATATTTGCATCTGATGTTTCTTTAAAATGGGCATGTAGAGAACACGCGGAAACTCAAGATAGTCAGGATATATTTTGGAAAGAATCAAGAGATGCAAATGGAAATTCCTTAATGCTTAAAGATAAATATGAAGCAATCCATGGAAAAATTCCAAAAAATGAGTCAGTAAATAATATTGAAAAGAATCTTTTTTCCCATCTTGATTTAAGATGGTTTGGATTTACATTTGCTGCAAATGGTGCACCGTCCACTAATGCTACGGGAGCCATACAAATTTCAAATGCTGAAAATGTTTTATCATCAACTCAAATAGTTAAATTAACAATTGGTTGCCCTTGGGCAGATAAAACAAAAGAACAAAAAAAGGAAGATAAAACAAAACAAAAAGTTGAAGACGAAGAAGATATAGAAGATATAGATGATGATTTGACCGGAAAAAGTTCTTCAAAGGCTGATAGTACAACGCTTGGAACAAAATATATTACTGACAAAGCTCTATATGCTTATGATATATCGATTAACGATAACACTTACAGGGAATTCGAAAAAAGATTGTACGAGAATAAAAAGACAATATTAACAGCAGATGATATAAACAATTTTAAGGAAAACATGAAGTGTTGTGTTACAACTACAAACAGTGCATCCAAAAAAGGGTGCAGCAATGGGTATGCAATTTTTGTTACATTAAAAGAAAATTCTAAAACTTATTTATCGGACGTTTCTCAATATATTAAGTTTATCGAAACTGATGATAAAATACAAATGGATTTATCTGATTTTACTTATTTTGATAAGGCAGATGTTGAATCTATAGAAGTATATTATCGACCAACAATTATTGATATCATTAATGTTCCACAATTGGCCACAATAGCTTTAAATACTATTTAATATATAAAATAAAAAAGGGAATCTTTTATGGTTCCCTTTTTAAATATCTTTATAAAAACTATTTACATCGTACATGAATTATGATATAATTAATCTATAAAAATGTAAAGGAGAATAATTATGGAAGCTATAAAATTTACAATATCTGGTAAAAATGCATTCTTTAAAAATCCTATATATTCTGGTGTTGCTGGAAAAGGTGGAGAATTACAATATTTTTCATTTAATAATATACATAAAATAGCGGTTCTTGGTATTTTGGGAGCGACTATAGGACTTTCCGGTTATGGTAGAGGTAGCAATGATCCTAACTTACCAGATTTTTATTTAAAATTAAAGGATTTGGAAATTGCTATTGTTCCCAATTCTAAATCTGGTTATTTTTCCACAACTTCTGTGAAATTAAATAATACTAGTGGATTTGCAAATAAGAAAGGATCGGTATTAAATTACAAACAAAATTGGTTAGTAAATCCAAGTTGGGATATATATATTAAACAATCAGATAATCAATATTATACAATTATTAAAGATTATTTGATAAATTCAAAAACGGAATTTACAAGATATCTTGGTAGCAATGCTCACTTAGCAGATATTAAAAATGTAGAAATTGTCGAAATTAACAAGATTGATAATTTTAGTGGTAAAATTGATTCATTATTTTTTTCTTCTAATAAAATTGAATGCAGAAAAATAACAATTGAAAAATATCCCATCAAATTAAACATATCCATGTTTTATGAGTATCAAATGTTATATTTTACAAATGAGGTTGTAACAATTGATAATATTTATAATGACGGGAATAAAAATATTTACTTTTTAGAATCCGATTTAAATGAATATAATACAATCACGCCGCAAGAAAAAGAAATTAAAGTTATTGAAAAACCTCAAAAAGTGAAGGCAGAAAAAACCAATAAAGAGGTGGCAAAAAAATTGGATGAGAATTTAACTCTTCAAAATGACGATATTAAAACTATTAAATTACAAGATATTGAAATTGAAGAGGGTCCTCGCGGTGTAACTAACCAAGGTATGATTAAAGCAATGAAGATAGCAAATACAGATGAAAATAAACTTAATCAATTATATATTGCTTACCCTGAAATTTTTATAAGTTCTATAAAATATATACCCAAAAAAATAGGTATAATTGCGGAAAAAATATGTGGAAAAAATTAATTTTTTCCACATAAATCCAAATAAACATTTATTTTTAAGGTTTTTATAAATATTAATTTTAAATGGAAAGAATCTTATAATATTATATCTTGATATTATTATAAAAAAGATAAATTCTATAATAATGTATATACAATTGTTGAACCAATATATTTAATGTATTCAAACTCAGTATCAAAATCGCTTTCAACTGTTGTGCTTATACGTTGAACCAATATATTTAATGTATTCAAACTTGTGTAGCACCTGTTATTTTTATCACTGGTAATACTTGTTGAACCAATATATTTAATGTATTCAAACTCACCATATTTATTCCAAGCCCTTTGAAGATGGTCAGTTGAACCAATATATTTAATGTATTCAAACAAAACAAAGATAGAAAATTCATGACACTGATTAAAATGTTGAACCAATATATTTAATGTATTCAAACGGTATATAGAAGTTCATTTGATAATACCCATTTGCCTGTTGAACCAATATATTTAATGTATTCAAACTCTGTATAGTTTCTATCGTTTTTATCAAGTTCCCAGTGTTGAACCAATATATTTAATGTATTCAAACTCATTTATAAGACAACGTAAGTGTGAATTATTTAATGTTGAACCAATATATTTAATGTATTCAAACAACATTTTCATCAGCAAATATATCTGTGCCAAAATTGTTGAACCAATATATTTAATGTATTCAAACAAAGTCATTTTTATCCCTCCAATAACATTTTTATTAATGTTGAACCAATATATTTAATGTATTCAAACTGTACTTATTACTGATCCATTTATGTGCTCATGTTCCGTTGAACCAATATATTTAATGTATTCAAACTGGTTCAAACTTAAGTCATTTTTATTAGGAGGTTTAATAAATGAAAATTTCTGGTGGCATGATAAATTATTATTTTCATTGTAAACGCCAATTATGGTTATCATATAACAGAATTAATATGGAATTATCTAATGAAGATGTAAGAATAGGTAAAGTTTTACATAATTTAAAATTTGAAAATCAAAAAGATTCACATGTAAAATTAGATAATATTGTGGAAATTGATAAAATTACTGATGAATTTATAATTGAATTTAAAAAATCAGATTCTGATATAAATTCAGCTAAATATCAAATATTATACTATTTATATATTCTCAAACAAAAAGGGATAAACAGATACGGAATTGTTCAATTTAATGAAATAAACAGACAAGGAAAACAACAAATAGAATTTTATTTAACTCAAGAAAATGAACAAAAATTATTAGAAATAATTAATGATATTGAATTTTTATGTTCAAATTCTGTACCTTCAGTAATAAAAGATAAAAAATGTAAGAAGTGCGCTTATTACGAATATTGTTATATTTGAGTAAAAGGAGAAATAATATATGAATGGTCAATGTCGTTATATTTTTTCAATGGGAGAATTACACCGTAGAGATGATTCTATTTTATTTAAAAATGAAAAAGGAAATAATTATATACCAATTAAAGACACTAAGGAAATTTATTGTTTTAATGAGGTATCTTTTAATACAAAATTTTTAGATTTAATTTCAAAAGCTGGCATTACGGTTCATTATTTTAATTACTACGGACAATATTCTGGAACATATTTCCCTAAAAAATATTTACTTTCTGGTAAATTATTAATTAAACAAGCACTCGCTTATGAAAATCAAAGATGTGAAATAGCAAAAAAAGTTGTATATTCTATAGCTAGAAATATTAGAGAAGTATTATATCATTATTATAGACATGGTAAAACTAATTTAAAATATACAATGGATATTTGTAAAGATGCTGAAAAATTATTAAACAAAACTAATAATATACAACAAATAATGGCTATTGAAGGAAATATTTGGGCTAATTTTTATGATTCATTTAAATATTTTTTACCTGAAGATTTTATAATGAATAAAAGAGTAAAACGGCCACCAGATAATCCTATTAATGCTTTAATATCTTTTGGGAATAGCATTTTGTATTCTAAGTGTATATCACAATTATATCATACACATCTTGAACAATCAATAAGTTTTTTGCATGAACCCTCAGAAGGAAGATTTTCATTATCATTGGATATATCTGAAGCGTTTAAACCGGTTGTTGTTTTTAAAACTATATTTAATCTTATTAATACAAAAAAGTTAAATATAGATGATCATTTTAACAGTGAATTAAATTATTGTTTATTAAATGAAAATGGTAAGAAGATATTTATAGAAGCCTTAGAAAATACCTTAAATGAAACAGTAAAACATCCAACATTAAAAAGAAATGTATCATATTTAAGTTTAATTAAATATGATGGATATAAATTAATTAAATATATCATGGAAAATAAAGATTTTAATTTTTATTTGGAGGAAAAATTATGTTAAAAGACCAATATGCTTTTGTTCTATATGATATTTCAAGTGAAAATTTAGGAAAAGTTTTTAAACTTTGTAAAAAATATTTTAAACATCATCAAAAATCCATATTTAGAGGTCATATAACTCCCGCTAATTTAATTGAATTTAAAAATGAACTTAAAAAAATTATTAATAAAGAAATTGATTTTATTACAATAATAACTTGTTATGGGCCGACTTCTTTTAATGAGGAAACAATTGGAATTAATAAGAAACAAAGTGAGTATATATTTTTATAATATATACTTTTTTTATTTACAAACTTAAATATATGTGTTATAATAAAACAGAGGTGATTAAAATGATTTTTAATGTTAACCAATTAAACAAAATGGAAAATTATATAGAACATATGGATAACTTATTTGCACATATAGATTATGATGATGAACAAAAAATACATTTAAGAGAACTTGAGACACTCGAAGAACATTCAATATTAACATTTAATTATTTTATACAAATAGTAGAGAAGAAAGGTTTATCTATAGTTTTTAAAAATATAATTAATAATTTGGATCTTACAAAAGATGAAAGACAAACTTGTTTTTCATTAATTTCTAATGCAATTTATATGCATGACACTGGGAAATCAAACCCAAACTTTCAATCTAAATTAAGAGTAAATCATAATCAATCACAATACAAGAGAACATACGATGGATTTAAAGAAGCATATCCAGATAATTCTAACCATTCTTTATTATCATCTTTAATTTTTATTAATGAATATAAGAATATTAAAAATCCCTTATTAAAAAATATAGTTTATGGATTAGCATATGTTCAATCAAAACACCATGGCAGAATTAGTGATTTAACACAATTGCATGAAAAAATAAAAGTATTATTTAATGAAATGAAATATGAAGATGTTCTTTCTCAAAATTGTATTTTAAAAAATTATAAACACTTTAACGAAATAGAAGCAAATCTAGATGTCAATTTTCTAGAATCCGGCATATATTTAAATAATCAAGATAATAATTTATTTTTGTTATTTAAATTAGTATTTGTATTAATGACCGCTGCAGATTCCCTTGCAACATATCACTATAGTAACCAATTAGATAGTATGATAGAAGATTTTGGAGTATTAAATCAAGATGAATGGAAAGAATTCTTCAATGATTATGAAGAATCTATAATTTATAAAGGAATACAAAATTTCAAAAATGATAATAATTATTTTGGAAAAAACAATATAAACACATTACGTTCCGAAATATTTTTAGAATCACAAGATACTCTTAGGGAATTTTTAAAAGATGATTCAAAAAACATATTTTATCTAGAAGCGCCTACCGGTTCAGGTAAAACAAATACGAGTATTAATCTCATTAAAACAATAACGGAAAATTGTTCCAATATTAATAAAGCATTTTATATATTTCCATTTAATACATTAGTCGAACAAACTTATAATGCATTAATTAATGATTTTAAATTAGATAAAAATAAGGTAAGAATTGTAAATTCAGTTACTCCAATTACTGAATATGGAACAGGAGATAGTGATACTAATAATATCAATTGTGATTTAAGTTTACTTAATCATCAATTTATCAATTCTCCTATTACATTAACTTCACATGTTAATTTCTTTACTTATCTATTTGGGACAGGTAGAGTCGAAAGCTTTCCATTTTTCCAGTTAGCTAATTCTGTAATAGTTTTAGATGAAATTCAAACATACAATATCAAATTATGGAAAGAGATAATATATATATTTAATAAATTTTCTAAAGTTATGAATTTTAAAGTAATAATCATGTCCGCAACATTACCTAAATTAAGTGATTTAATTTCTGAAAATGTTAATGTTTTGATTAAAGATACGAGAGTATATTATGAAAATGATTTATTCAAGAAAAGAGTTGTAATAGATTATAGTTTTTTGGATAATGATTTTACTTATGATTATGAAAACGACGAAGATATAGATTTATTGGGTAGAGATATATCATTAAAAATTAATCAAAATCTTACTGATAAACCAAAAAAGGTTTTGATAGAAATGATTACAAAAAAATCTTGTAGAAAATTATTTAAATATATGAGACGTAATTACAATGATGAAAATTTTATTGTATATGAAATTTCAGGTATGGACAATAAATTCAAAAGAAAATTTATGTTAGATAAGATTAAAAATGAAGCCGAAAAAAACATTATAGTTGTTTGTACACAGGTTATAGAAGCTGGTGTAGATATAGATATGGATATTGGATTTAAAAATGTATCTATGCTGGAAAATGAGGAACAATTTTTGGGACGTTTAAATAGAAGTTGTAAAAGAAGTGCTATTGCATATTTTTTCAATTATTATCCAGCTAAAAAAATATATAAAAACGATTACAGAGTAAAATACAATGATAAAAATATAAACAACCCTCAATATCGTCAATATTTAGATGATAAAATCTTCACTGAACACTACAATTTTGTATTTAGTGAAATACAAAGAATTGCTGAACAATATAATGATTCTTGCGAAACAAATTTTGATCAGTTTATTAAACAATTTAATAATTGTTGTTTTGATGAAATTAAATCACATATGAGATTAATATCATCTCAAACATACGAATTATTTTTACCTCTTAGTTTTAAATTAAATGAAATAAATCTGAATACAGATAGTGTATTGTTTAAAAATTACAAAAAACTATGTGATCCTAATGCAAAAAATTTAATTAGTGGTTATATGGTTTGGGAAAAATATAAAGAATGTATTTTTAACAAAACCTTATCTTTTGCGGAAAAACAAATAATGTTATCTCAATTTAATGAACTATTAATTAATTTTACAGTTGGGGTAAATATTGATCCAAGCAGTGCTTTTAAATGTAAAAAATGTAAAATAGGAAGTATGTTTTATGTTAAAAAAGATGATATTCAAAATTTTATTGATGAAGATGGATTAATAGACCCCGAAAAAATTGCTAAATATATTAAAACAAAAAATGAAGAAGAAGAATGTGAATCTGCACAAAATTTATTTATATAACTGTTTACAAACTCGTTAGAATATGATATTATATAAATATAAACTAGTGAAGGAGAATGAAATATGAAATATATAAAAATTTCTATATTGTTACAATTAAAAAGGGATTATGATAAGTTTGAGACACTTCAAATGATTTCAACAAATATAAATACAACACTATGCAAAAGTTTAACTACACTTCACTATGAAAGTGGATTTAAAGGATATGTTTTTAGCAATTTAATTCCGGCAGATAAAAGTGTAAAAGGTTATAAAAAAGATAATAAGTATTGGTTAGAAATACGCGTAATGCCAAAAGTCTTTGATGAACATTTTAAAGAATTCGGAAATAATATTCCAAAAAAAGATTTTGAAATTTTGCAATATAAATATACAACAGTTGATTTCAAAGAAGTATCTAAAATCTATAGTTTAAATCCGGTTCTTATAAGAATGGATAAGAAAAATAATTGGATTTATCAAAATGGTATTAATGAAGCTATTAAAAGAATCAATACAAATCTTAGAAATAAATATAAAGAATTTTTTGGAAAAGATATTCCGGAAAGTTGTAATATCGGAACATTTTCATTAACCAATGATAAACCAATCAAAATACCTTATAAAAACATTCATTATTTAACTAATAAATTTGATATTGATATTGGTAAAACTCCATTTGCTCAAGAACTTGCTTTTATAGCAATAGCTACTGGATTGGGAGAAGGCAATTCTTATCTTGGATTAGGTTTTTGCAACGCAAAATAAAATATTATTAAAAAAGAGGACTTTAATAGGTCCTCTTTTTTGTATAAATCATTTAAAAACCGTTTACATTGTATGAACTATATGGTATAATTAAATAGTAAGGAAGTTAATAATATTGTTGGAGGTATTAATTATGAAGAATGAATACAGGATTCCAGAAGAAAATATCGAACTTTTAACTAAGAAGATTACATCCATCAACAATAAAGCAATCAAACTTGGTTGTGGAAACATTACACTTCAAACTATCGGCGAAGATTATGTATCTTCAAAAGACGGCAACATTATCTCCGAGGAAGAAATTATCGCTAATAAGCTTGCTGGAATAAATACCGAATTCTACAAAAGAATTATTATAGAAATTGAAGGAACAGCTCCCCACTTAAATGGATGGGAATTTATGGCTACACTCGAACATCTAGAAAATGGACAGAACATTATCAAAAAAGCCACCAATGAAGAAATACCTTTTGAATACAGAACAATTGAAATCAAATGTGACCATTGCGGAATTAAAAGAGCAAGAAAAGATACATACCTTATCAGAAATACTGAAACAGGTGAATACAAACAAGTTGGTTCTGGTTGTTTAAAGGACTTCTTCAATGGTAGAGACCCTCATAACACAGCTAAATATGCCGAACTATTAACTACATTAGAAGGAACAATTGGTGGCTTCTACGGGATGACTAAGCCCGCTGCTTATATAGAAACAAAACAT
>Ga0209723_1002346_pt1 | contig 25615 bp, 23 predicted proteins | sample BiotimSIPDNA_2_FD_185750 | JGI IMG/M metagenome (GOLD analysis project Ga0209723, IMG submission 185750) | Anaerobic biogas reactor microbial communites from Washington, USA - Biogas_R2 time_0 SIP DNA (SPAdes) (version 2) | ecosystem: Engineered > Bioreactor > Anaerobic > Unclassified | place...
TCTTACAATTTGGGTCTATTGTACCATCACGTTGAGAGGTGAAAGGAGGGCGTAACCGCTGGGCTGAATATTACTTAATAAAAAATCATTCTTGGAATGACTAAGTAGGCCAGGTCTTCACGAAGCACATAGCATCCTTGCCTTCCCTGCTTGAAGAGTACTATACGGACAAGTATGTCTTGTCCTTAATTATTTGGTTTGAAATTCGAGGAGTTAAGCTCGTTTTCCCTTAAACGTATTTTAGGACGGGTCAGGTCTCCTGACCAGAGCGACCGGAGATGACTATACCTGTACTGGGGATTTTTTTCCCAGGATGAAGTGTTTTAGGTGGATATTTGCTGGGACAAATAAACACCTAGGCGATCAAGGGAGATTGCCACTCTGCGGTCGCAATGACAAGATTCAATAGCGGTTAGCAGGAGGGAGCATTCTGGTCCTACCCAACCAAGCTGCGGAAATCATGCAGATCAGGGCAAGCGATAGAGCATATAACTCTGGTGCTAATAAATTTACCCTGTTTTCTTGAGTTCCTTTCTTAATGCCTGGAGTTCATTGTCTAATTCGTTGATTCCATTGCGCAATAAAGATTCTTCTTTTTGTTTTTCACTGATTTCGTCGTCCAATTCTTTCTTTCTCTTCCCTGAAAAAACGCCTAACTCGCTGCGTTCGTGCTGCAATTTGTAGATCGTTTTATTGGTTAATTCATCCAGTGTTTTATTCTTTTCTCCCATCGCCCTCTCAAGCCGTTTTACCTTATCCACAAGCGCTTTGTATTCTTCGGGATGTTCTTCCCGGTACTTTTTTTTCTGGATTTCTAATTCCTTTTGCTTTATTTTCGCTAGTGCCTGATCCTGTAAATTCTTGTTTATTTTGTCCCTTTCACTTTGGTCATAGCGGTTATCAGGTTCTAAGCGGTCAAGGAAAATGCTTTGCTCGAACTTGGAGTCTAATTTTCTTACCTCGTATAAAGCCTGGTCGAATTTGTCAAAGTATTCTTCTTTCCAAGATAAGGGATACCCCACAACGCTAATTTGAAGGTCATAAGATTGCATGACATAAGCCCTGCACAACAAGGCGCTGCTATAGACAATCACCCTTTGAAGGTTTAACCTGATCATTTTGCTTTCGTCATCAGTGTATCCGTCAATTAGCTTAATGACCTCGCTGCAGAATTCAGTGACATCTTTAAAATTCTCAAACACAAAATTAATCCCCTGATATGGTCTCCCTTGCAACTCTTCATCAAGATAGTATTTAGCGAGGTTAAAGATCCCCCACGCAATTTCAGATGCAGTGACGGCAAAATAACGATTGGCTTTGGTGCGTACGTCATCAGGCAGTCCTAATTGCTTGATCGTATTTTGGGCATCAGTTATTGCTTGGAGAACGTTACTGAATAATGGCTGCGAGCCATCTGGTTTCCCCTCTTTGTATATTCCCCTGCGAAACTGAGCCAACCAATGGTTCGGATTACTTTTAAACACTTTTGTGTAGGTTTCATATGCTGCCATGTAATTTTCTGCGTTGGCGGCAGCTTCAGCTTCAATCATCCAAATGGCATCCTGAACAATAATTTTGCTTTCACAATGCGTGCAAACAACTGTATCCAGGCTATTGTCTATTTGTAAATTCCCGTTACATTGCGGACACTTTCCATTTATGTATTCCATCGCCCTTACCTTCCAGAACAGATTAGTCATTCTATTAATTTATTTTAGATCAAGTATCATTTCCATTTCAAGGTTCAATTTTTGCCAGAAATGAACCTGAAAGATGCATTTGATAAAAATTATTCTACCCTCACCTCATATCCTGGTTGACACCATTGTGTCTCCCTCACAAGGGAGAGGAAGTTATACTTGGCAGTCAGATTACAAACCTGACCTACTGCTATAGATTCGGTCACCTATTCTGGACAATGGGGGTTGGTAGGGGAGGGTTTATGAACTGGTGTTTCCTAGTAAATTTCACTCAGAAAACCCTCCCCTACGCATGACTTGCACTACTCTGCTACGCGTCGGGGATAATAAAGACCAGAGCGATAGAAGAAGGTGAAAGTTGAAAGGGTCAAGCTGAAAGGAAGAAAAGTAGATTAAATACTTGCGCTGCGGGGATAATAAAGACTAATGCGATCGGTAGATGATAATGATGGTATTACAACACCAGCACCCTCAACTCATATCCTGGTTGACATCACTGTGTCTCCATCACAAGGGAGAGGAAGTTAAGCTCGTTAGCCATGTTACAAACCTGACCTACAAAATTTACGATAATTGGTGCCATGCAGCCAGGTGTGGATTATGCTAGCCAAACCTGGTGATTTGCACCCGTTTTCTCCTTACAAACCTTATATTATCTATGTATTCCAAAAGGGATTAGCAGTATACTCAAGGCTGTTCCCTCACTTGAGAGACAAGGAGATAATGATGAATCCCATCCTACAATATAGTCTTATTGCTGTGGCAGCGCTATTTGCGCTCCTGCTGATTTCCGGCATTCGTTTCATACCCAATAACCGCATTGGTATCGTCGAAAAGCGCTTTGGTGCGCGTTCGCTTAAAAGCGGTTTTATTGCTTTGCATAAAGAAGCGGGTTACCAACCGGATGTGCTGCGCGGCGGTCTGCATTACCTAATGCCCATCCAGTTCCGGGTGCATATTGCCCCGCTGGTGACCATTGCCCAAGGCAAAATCGGTTATATCTTTGCACGTGATGGCGAGCCGCTGTCTGCCATGCAGGTTTTGGCAACCAACACCACCGCCAACAACTTCCAGGACGTAGTGCACTTCCTGACTAACGGCGGTCAGCGCGGCCCCCAGCGCCAGATCCTGCGTGAAGGTACGTATGCAATCAACTTAGCCCAGTTCGTGGTGATCACTGAAGAGCGGGTTTTCAGCCTGCCGTTAAGCCGTGAAGATGAACTGGTCATCCAGTCCATGGCGGCCGTGATCAATACCCGTAAGGGTTTCACCCCGGTGGTGATTAAAGACTCAGACGACCTGATCGGCATCGTCACTGTGCATGACGGCCCTTCGCTACCCTCTGGCGAGATTATTGCGCACGTGGTTGGGGCAGATTTTGGCGACCCGCTAACCTATCATAACAACTTCCAGATGCCAGACCGCTTCATCAATGCCAATGGCATGCGCGGACGGCAACTGCAGGTATTGGTGGAAGGTACTTATTACCTCAACCGCCTGTTTGCCACGGTGGAAATGATCAACAAAACCGTAATTGAAGTGGGCTTTGTTGGTGTGGTGGTTTCGTACACTGGTGGTGTTGGCGAAGACCTTTCTGGCACCGAGTACCGCCATGGCGAGCTGGTCAGCAAGGGCAGCCGCGGTGTGTGGAATGAGCCGCTCCTGCCAGGCAAGTATGCCTTCAACACCTATGCTGGCAAGGTAGTGCCCGTGCCGACCACCAACATTATCCTGAAGTGGATTAGGACCGAGTCTGGTTCGCACCAATTAGACGAGAACCTCTCCGAGGTTTCGCTGATTACCAAGGACGCCTTTGAGCCATCCCTGCCGCTGTCTGTGGTTATCCATATTGACTACCAGAAAGCCCCATTGGTGGTGCAGCGCTTTGGCGACGTCAAAAAACTGGTTGAGCAGACGCTGGACCCGATGGTCTCGGCTTACTTCAAGAACATCGGCCAGACGCGCACTTTAATCCAGCTAGTGCAGGACCGTAACGAGATACAGCGCATTTCCAGCCAGGAGATGAAGGACAAGTTTACCCATTACAACCTGGAGTTGGAAGAGGTGCTGATTGGCACACCGACCACGACCGCGGATGATAAAAACATCGAGATTATACTGAACCAGCTGCGTTCACGGCAGATCGCGGTGGAACAGATCGAAACCTTCCAGCGCCAACAAGTGGCAGCTGGCAAGGAGCGCGAACTGCGCGAAGCGCAAGCCCGCACCGAGCAGCAGCGAAATATCACCGAATCTGAGCTGAGCATTACGGTGCTCTCCAACCAGGGTAAGGCTGATTACATGCGTGCCCTGCAGCAGGCAGCCCAGATCAAGGCGCTAGCCCAGGCTGAAGCCGAAAAGATAGCCCGCACCGGTATCGCCCAGGCTATTGCTACCGAAGAACAGGTGGCAGCATATGGCGGACCGCAGTACCAGGTGACGCAGCAGGTGATGACCCGCTTTGCCGAAGCTGTGCAGCAGTCGCGCGTGGACGTGGTGCCGCGGGTGGTGGTTGGCGGAGGTGGTGCTGAAGGCGGTGCGACTGGCAGCAGCATTATGGAAGGCTTGCTGACCCTGTTACTGTCGGACAAACTCAACCTGGCGGTTAATGAAACAGCAGCCAGGTCAGGGAATGAAGTGGCCGAACGCTTGCGCCAGGAGATTCGCCAGAGCTTGAGCGCAAAAGCGGAAATGCCTGAGAGCGAAACGCCAATAGAATAAGCTACGCTTTAATACAGATGAAGCAGCCCCTGACTGAATTGTTGGGGGCTGTTTTTTGTTGATAAGACCAGTAGGCCTGAATGGTATGGGCCAGGTGTGTTTGCCATGTTCCTGAAGCGCAAAGAGGTTGGATTGTAACCTGCCCGGTATAAAAAACTTGTGTGTTTGGAGACCTGCGGTCAAGTGATCACTCTGGTCAGGTCCCACTCCGCTGCGCTACGTGGATAATAAAGACCAGAGCGATCGGGGTGATAATAAAATCCAGCGTGATTGGAGATAATGCTGGGTGTTGGTAGGGGAGGGTTTATGCAATGGTGTTTCCTAGTAAATTTCATTCAGCAAACCCTCCCCTACAACGGTCAAAAGCTATACTGCTGCGCTGCGGGGATAATAAAGACCAGAGCGATCAAAGATAAGTTAAAAAACTATTAACTTCATTGGTGCGATCAACGGAGGATCGCACCATACAATTAGGTGGGTTATAAATCAAAGTGATGCAGGGAGTATTTGGACCAGTGAGACAAGATGAATCTGCTCAACCCATCATATTCAAAAAAGGTGGGTTGAAGGCAAAAAACTTGTGGAATTGAAATGATGACCAGTCTGCCTTCAACACCATCCTACAAATGCCCTAAAAATAAACTTAATGTCGTGTTGGTAACAGAGCGTTACCTTATCCTAATTCTCATGGCTTTGGGTGCTCTAGGAAGAACTGCCAGGTTACCTCGGCCAGGCGGAAGGTATCGGTTTTGAGTTTGTCGTGGTTATGGTACTCGAGGAAGTAGGTTTCCACGGACGTATTGAGCTGGCAGGCATCGTAGACGGTGTGGGTGGTGCTGGGCCAAATTTGCTCTTGCGTGGGTTCTCCCTCACAGCCATTATAATTCAGCCAAAATTGCAGCCCTTCTTCCACGGGCGGGAAGGTGACCGGCAGGAGCTCGCCGCCGCCATCGTAGGGCACAATTGGGTCTGCCAGGCCGTGCACGTGCAAGATGGAGACTGGCTGGGTGGGTTGACAGGGCTCGTAGAACTGGGTGGCGGAGACGGGTGCGATGGCGGCGAAGACATCGGACATCTCGCAGGCCAAGCGGTAAGAGAGCATGCCGCCGTTGGAGTAACCGGTGGCGTAGATGCGCTTGCTATCCAGGATGAAATACTGTTCCAGGTCTGCCATGATGCCGCGGATAAAAGCTTCCTCGTCCACGCCTTCTTCGGCCGCGATGCCGCAACAGCCGCCAGCGTCCCAGGCGATATCCTCCAGGGGACCAGAACCATTAGGGGTTACCAGCAGGAAGCCGGAAATGTAAGCCATTTCTTTGAAGTTAGACAAGTTGAACTGACCAGCTGGCTCCATGTAGCCGTGGAAGAGGAATACAACCGGCACAGCGTGGGCTGGGTCTAAGTCAGGCGGGACTTGCAGCCAGTAAGAGCGCTCCAAACCATCGATATCCAGGAAGTACTTGTAAGTGCCGACGGGCATGGGGGTCAGCGAGGCGCGCGGGGTGGCTTGGACGTGGCCGTAGAAGGGTTCGTGTGTAGCGGTTGGGGGTGGGGTTTGCTCAAGGGCTTCGGCTGTTTCAGCTTCGGCGGTGAGTTCATCTGGTTCGGGGGAGACGACATTCAGCACGGGATGCGGCAGATCTTCAAGCGCTTTTTCGACCTGGCTGCAGGCAGGCGCAGCAAGCAGGGTGAGCGCAAGGATCATATAGACAAGGGTTGCTGTGTTTTTTTTCATAAGTTCCTTTAGGTTAGGTCGGCGGGGCGGGTGCTTTTGCATGATGTTTTATTTATGTGCGCAACTGCCCGGCCTGGTTTGCTGCCATGGTGCAAGCGCCTGGTTTGGGCGCTTACAATTGGCTTATGATACCATAAAAAGTTGTGGTGGTTGGTGAGCGAGTGATGCGAGAAGTAGCTGAAAGTTCAAAGGTGATCCCATCCACTTCGTTCAGGGACTTCGAAGCTGAAAGGAAAAAATGGTGCGTTCGACTGAGGAACGCACCCTAAAAAGATTGTTTTGTTCGATGAATATGATGATATGAACAGAGCGCTCAGTTTTTGATGTCTAGAAACATGCTTTCAACTACCCAGAGATAATGCTGGCTGTTGGTAGGGGAAGGTTTATGCTCTGAAGTTTCAAAAATTACTAAACTCAGCAAACCTTCCCCTACAGCGATAAAAAGCTGCGCATCCGGACTGCGGGGATGAAAAATACAAGGTGTTTGTGTGATTTGGAGACCTGCGGTCAGCCTGTCGCACTGGTGCCAAGGGGAGTCTTTGCACTCAGGAGACTAATCCGATCAGAGGTTGAGGGGATAGTAAAGACCAGCGCTATCATAGGTTCCGCTCAGCTGCGCGTCGTGGATAGTAAAGACCCGAGCAATCTAAGCTCTGAGCGAGGTCCACCATCCTGGAGGAAAATTTTGGTAGGGGAAGGTTTATGCACTGGCATTTCCTAGTGAATTTCACTCAACAAACCTTCCCCTACAGCGGTCCATAGGATCCCTGTTGGCGAAAGGATATCTCTAGCAGGAAAATCAAAGAAAAAAGCCTAGTATGCTTTCGGCATTTGGCTTTTTAGGGTGGGTGAGATAACCGGCCGCTTGGGCTGGTGGGGAAGTTTAGGTTGTTTGGGGGCCAAGATCAGACTTCGCGGAAGCGCATGGGCAGGCAGAACTGGCCCGAACCATCTACTTCGAGGGCGAAGGTGCTCAGGACGGCGTCGGTGGGCAGCAGGCCATAGAGGTGCGGGAATAATTCTGTGCCGCCGTCCGTGTTTTCATAGACCAGCTTGGCACCGGCCAGCTCGGGGTCGATGGCTAAGACAATCAAGCCCTCTACGCCCCCATAGAAGCTATTGGCAACTTTTGCCACCTGGTGTAGGTCTGAGCAGTGAATGAAACCGTCTTCGGTGAAGCCGACTGGCTGGTAGACATTGCGTTTTTGAGCATGTGCCCAGGCATCTTGATGGGTAATGTGGTATATCATGTGCTCCTCTTGTGAACTTGCCAGAGAAAATTGTGGGCTTGTTACACTTCTATTGTAACGAATAATTATCGACATTTCATGAAAAGGAGGTTAATTTTCCTGATAGGATGTTAATAGTAAACAGCCTGAAAGAAAAATGCAAATTATTCGTGTGTAGTGTTTTTTGTCTTTACTATGTTATAATGTGGGCGTTAAATTCAGCTGGCAGGCTGGAGAATATTAACAAGATTCTGACAGACTGCGAGTATAATACAATCGAATTGGTTCATTAGAACACCTTTGAAGGAGGATTATTGTAAATGAAAGTTACTGTTGACAAGGATTTGTGTCTGGGATGCGGCATTTGCGAAGGCGTAGCCCCCGAGGTTTTTAGCCTGGAGCGCGAGCCTGTGGCTGAAGTGCTGCTTGACCCTGTACCCGAAGAATATTGGGATGCTGTCCGCGAGGCCGCTGAAGAGTGCCCTGAGGCTGCCATCATCATCGAAGAGTAGTAAGTTATTTTATAAAAAGGATTATTGATCATGAAAGTTACTGTAGATAAAGATTTGTGCATTGGCTGCGGCATTTGCGAAGGTATCGTTCCAGAGGTTTTCAGCCTGGCAAGTGAACCTTACGCTGAAGTGCTGCTCGACCCCGTACCCGAAGAGTATTGGGATGCCGTGCGCGAGGCTGCTGAAGAGTGCCCCGAGACCGCCATCATCATTGAAGAGTAGAAAAATTTTATAATAAAACCAGCACACCGCCCCAGCTTTGAGGCGGTGTGTTTTTCTTTAACCTGAAGTTAGTAGATTATCCCGGCTCGATCAAGCCCTGCGCAACCGCCTTGGCGAGCAGCTGACTGGCTGTCTGCGCACCCAGCTTATCCCGCAGGTTGCTGATGCGATTGCGGACGGTGCGCTCGGTTAGGTTAATGTGTCCGGCGATCTCACGAGTGGTCATGCCCATCGCTAGCAAGTGCAGCACCTGCTGTTCTCTCCTTGTGATGCGGGGCTTGCCGGGTGTGGGCGGGGGTTGGCGGCGCGTCACGATCACCCGTTCACCATCCAGGTCGGCGTGCAGCAAATCCCGCTCGGTCGGGAAGTAGCGCTGCCAGTTGCCGGCGTTGACCTGGCGTACCACGCTCTCTGCCTTCTCCGGCACGTCCAAAACCTGGTAGCCCTGGCCTTCAACAAATAAAAATACTTGCGTCATTGCAAAAGTCCTCCTCTAATGTGCTCGTTCTCAATGCCTCACACAATCGATCAAAAAAAATAGAACAAATATTCTAAAGTAATTATGCAATTAAATAAGCAATTTGTCAAGCATGTTTTTTGATTGTGTGGCGTTTGGTTATGCTTGTGGGGCAGGCACTTGGGCGGGCTTTTGGCGGCGGTTGAGCAGGAGGAAAGCCAAGACGCTCAGCAAGCCGACGCCGATGCCTGCCAGCCAAGGTGAGCGCAGACCGAAGCGGTCGCTGAGCATGCCGGCGCCCAGCGGACCCAAGCCGGTGGCGACGTTCCAGGTCAGGCCATACACGCTCATGTAGCGCCCGCGCATATCAGCTGGGGCTAGGTTTGCCACAAAGGCGGTGGCGGTCGGCACGACGGAAAGCTCCCCAATGGTCATGACCACCATGGCGATCCAAAAGCCCCAGAAGCTGCTGCTGAGGGCGATGATGAGCATGGCCAGGGTGTAAAACATGGCCCCGCCTGCCATAACGTAGGTGGGTTTGAAGCGCCTGGTGCGGCTGGTGATCAACACCTGCAGGAACACGACCATCAGGGCGTTGGTGGTAGGGATCCAACCGTAGGTGGCTTCGGGGATGCCGAAGTTGGTTTTGAGGTAAACGGCCAGCAAGACCCACACCAGGGCGGCGCAAAGCTCCATCAGGGCAAAGGCGCCTACCAGGTGCATGAAGATGCCATCTTTGAACGCCTGCAGGTAGCCGGTCAGCTGGGATTTGAGCGAGCTTGCCATGTCTGCCGCGGTGACATGGTAGGTTTCTTTGACGAAGAAGATCACCAGCAGGCCGTAAAGGCTTAGGGCAGCTGCTGCTATGTAAAAGCCCACCTGGTAGGAGGTGGAGAGGATGAAACCGCCCAGGGCAGGCCCGAGCGCAACGCCGACGTTACGGCCCATGCGCAAGAAGGAGAAGGCGTCCACGCGTTCTTCTGGGGGGAACATGTCGGTCATCATCGCGTCTGTGGCAACGCGGAAGATGGGCCCGCAGATGCCGCTGAAGGCCATCAGGATGGCAAAGTGCCAGTAGGTTTGGGCGGTGCCGTAGAAGAGGTAGACCAGGCCGTTGCCAATCAAGCCAAAGACCATGATCCACTTGCGCCCGTAGCGGTCCAGCAGGGGGCCGGCTAAGAGCGAGGAGGCCAGGCCTGCCACGGCGCTGATGGACATCAGGGAGGCGATGGCGGTGTAGGGCAGCGCCAGGCGTTCGCTGACGTAGATCATCAGGAAAGGCCAGATCATGCTGGTGCCGGTGGTGGAGATCATGATGCCGACCAGCATGAGCCAGAATTGGCGCGGGTATTTTTGGGTGTAGTGCGATCGTCTCACGGGTGGCCTGGTGTGCGTAGTGTTGATTGAAGATGCCATTTTACCAGAAGTTGTGGTTTTGAGCTGGGAATTGGGATGATTTTCATAATAAGAGGAAAATATCTTGAAATACTTTTTCAAACCGAACATTGCATTTATTGTTTTGATATTAGTATGAGGAGAATGCATATACAGGGGGCTGTATGCGCAGCAATCAAAAGGCTGGCTTCATGCTTGCAAAGGCAAACCCTTGCTAAAGAGATGAATATACAAAAAGCTGCTTCAGAGAAACTGAAAGCAGCTGGTAAGGTTTGATTTGTAAAATCTAAATATATTCAGGAAGCTATCACGTTTAAATCACTGATACCTTATTTGGTGATGATCACACAGGAGAAGGTCTCATCTCGTTGATATTTGTCTGTGAAGCTTAGACTTGCCTCAACAGTGTGACGACCTGGCTCGAGGAGCCCCAGGTTATTATCAAATTTGACCAAGACCTGGTTATTGTGTTCCACTAATTCGCCCTGGAGCGGGGCGATTTTAACACCATCAAGGCTTACTTCAAATTGCGCCTTGGCAATATATTCCTCTCCCTGCTCTCTGCTATCCACTCTATTTAAAAAGTAGATTCTTACTTCTTTTTCTGCAGAAATGGTAAAATCAGCATCACAAAAATCCAGACCAATGCTGATAATAGAGTCATCTTGTTGTTCGGATATGCTTTGTTCTGTTTCTGCCTCCTCCCTCTCAGGCACGAGTGAATCAAGAACAATTTCCTGATCATTGATGTGCAGGGTAAATGCTTCCGCATCCCGATTAACAGCAAATACCCAATCTCCTGTATTTTTTTCTTCAGCTTCAAAGGAAACAATACCGCGAATGCTGGGAGAATGATAATACCCGGTATTATCTTCTAATTCAATATTCCACTGTTGATTTTCTAATTCATCGGAGGATGCATCGGTTTCAAAGTTCACACGTAAAAAGGTCTCCCAGGGTAAACGCGGCGAATATGACTGGCTGCCCATGCCAATTTTTTCCATAAACTCAAGTGAGATAACCTGCACCTGGTAACCATCCAATGCAATTGGTTCATCGATACCTTTCAGCGTACCCAACTGATTAAGCCCTAACTGGCTGCAGGATGCCAGCAGGATGGTCATTATGAGAAGTAAGCCTGTGTATAGAAAATTTCGAGGTTTCATAATCCCCTCCTTTTTTGATTGATTTCGCTTTAATTTCATCTAATCTTTATTATAGAAACGAATAACCCACATGTCAACAGGAAAATATATTTGACTACTTTATTAACCCGACCTTAGCATTACTTGTTTTGATATTAGTGGAAGGATTGAAATTATGTGATGCTGGAATATTTGTAAAACAAAATGATGAGTATTCCGGAGTGAAAAAGAAAACCAAGAAACAATATACATACACTATCACAATAAGAAAAGAAGAAGGGTATGAGGAAAGGATATTCAGATTTTTTAATCTCACAATAACAGTCAAGAAAAAAGAATAGGAAAAGCAAGAATAAAAAGCTAGTATTTCTGGGGGTAAGAAAAAAATGGAATTCACTTACATAAAGACAATGTATTCATTAAAATAAAGGTATGGAAACAAATGTTCTAACCATCATTCTTTCGATCCTGGGGTCGAGCGTGATCACTGCAATTATTACCACGCTTGGGAGGCGTAGAGCTGACCAGGCCAACGTTGCAGATATCATGCTTGAAAATGCCAGCAACGACATCAAGCAAATTCGGCTGGAAAACGCTGAACTGCGCGCGCGCCTGGGCGAAATGGAAAAGAAAATCAACTGCTTGAGGATAGATATTGAAGAACGCGAAAGCCTGATCAAGATTGCTGACCATGAAAATGCTGAACTCAAAAAGAAGGTGGAAGGACTGGAGAAAGAACTTTGCGTGAAGAACAAAGAAATAAAGGACCTTGAGGCGAGGACCAAGGTATTAGAGATGGCGCTGGAAAAAGTTAAGAGAGAATGGGGCTCACAAGATAAAAAAAACATGGAGACTGCTCACCTGCACTGCACAAAACGCAGTTAGGTGCAAGTGTATTAGTAATCGCAATGACAGATGATATGGTGCGATCAATCCCAGAAAGGAACTGGGACAGGTCTGGAACGCGCCCTACTACTGGCAGGCAATATTACCCTGGTGGGCAGACGTTGTGCGAACTGTCAGTTCGCACTACATTGATTCGTTCTGAACTGGTGGGTTGAAGGCGGTGGATTTTTTGAGTCATACTTGTTGGTCCGCCTTCAACGCCATCCTACGGTGACGCTTTGGCGAATTTGGTGCGTTCAGGTGCGGAACAGCACCCTGCTATTTATTTCCTGATAGTTAGTGGCTGTACGAACTAACAGTTCGCACTACAAGGAATTGTTTTGATCTTTTATGAATGCTTGGGTTACATTAATGCTTGACAAGCTGACCCAAATTTTGCTAAAGTATTAATAACAACACGTTTCCCTGCAGCAAGTATCTCATAATTAAAAGGAGCTAATCATGAAACATCGAATCCTTACCCTATTATTTGTAATTTCCCTTATCCTGCTCGCGCTCAGCCCTGAGCGAGCTGGCCTTGCGCAGGAAGTTGGGACGGCAGTTGATCTTGTGGAAGGCGAGCGTGCGGTGATCACCCCGGTGATTGGATACCAGGGCAGGTTGGTGGAGGGAGGCACACCGGTGACTGGCGACCGTGTGATGACTTTTAGACTTTACACTTCTGTTGACGGAACAATCGCTTCATGGGAGGAGACCAAAACAATTTATGTCAGTAATGGCCTATTTGATACCGCCCTGGGAGATACAGTACCATTTACAAATAAGACTGTCTTCACCTACGATTCATGGCTAGAAACCACCGTGAATGGGGTGACCTTACCTAGGCAACAACTCATGGGCGCGCCTTATGCCATCACATTAGCACCACAGACTATGATTTTGGACAATTCTAATACTCGTACTCTGAGTATCATAAATGAAGGTATTGGAATAGGCGTGGAAAGTTCTGGCGGGATTGGGGTTCATGGAGCGGGCACTTCCACTGATGGTATTGGTGTATTTGGCTCCAGTTCGACAGGTCATGGCGTGAAAGCTACTAGTTGGGATGGCGTGGGTTTATTTCAATCAGCCCTTTATGCTGAAGCAGATGATCCGGGCGGTATTGCCCTATGGGCACATAACGACAGCAGCACAAGCACAGATGCTGCATTGGTAGTCAGCAATGACGGTAGTGGCGCCTTATTTAAAGGCTTTGGCGGGGATAGCGGTGAGCATGAGTTTATGGTTAAGAACAATGGCGATGTGGAACAGGTACTTAGTGCCGATGGGTTAGTTAAGGCAGGCGTGTATTTCTATTGTGGCAACTCTTCCTCTCAAATATATCGCTCATTTAACAATATAAACGCTTCGACGATATCAATTTCCAACGGCACTGAAACTGGCCGTTGCACTCTTAATTTAGGTTTTGACCTATCAAATCGGTATTGGGTTGTGATGAATGGGCAGAATTCATTTAATAATTACAGCTCCAAGTGCTTTCTTGATGTTAGTTATGGAAACATCATGTATTGTCATAGTTGGACAAGTGCTGGTTCCAATATTAATAACCCGATCATGCTGTTGATTTACTAACGAGGGTGCCATGCAAAAAACAATTTTGCTCTTAATTTCCTCGGTTGTGCTGTTGTTGCTGGCAGCCAACTTCTTTGCGCCAGATGTTACCATCGATTGGTGGGCGATTGGGCCTTCCAGCCAGGTGATGAGCGCAGGGAATGTGCAGCTGACTGGGATGGTTGGCCAGGCGGCGGCAGGTGAGCTGAGCGCGGGTGGGTTGAACCTGTGCGTGGGGTACCTGTGCTTGCCTATCAGCCAGGAGCTGGTGGACTTTTTGCTTTACCTGCCCCTGATTTTGAAGTAGGGGTGCTCGCATCGACCTGGTGGGTTGAAGGCGGCATTATTACAAATCAGGGTTCTGGGTTATGCGCCTTCAACGCCACCCTACGGTGACGCTTTGGCGAATTTGGTGCGTTCAACGCTTGAAATGAACTGGGGCAGGTGCGGAACAGCACCCTACTAATGCATTTTCACAAATCAGTTTGTAGATCAGGTTTGCAACCTGACTACTTATTCCCTGATAGTTAGAGGCTGTGCGAACTGTCAGTTCGCACTACATCAATTTCCTTTTAGCTTTGAGCTTTCACCTTTCAGCTGCCTTTTTTGCTTTCACCTTTCACCTTCTTTGCCCTTTCACCTAACTCCTATACGCAAAAAATTGCCGAATCGGCAAAAACTCGTTTAAAAATTTCCGCTTTTGACATTGTTTTTCTTTTTCATTCGTGCTATGATTTGCTCAGTAAATAGAATAAATGTTCTATTTAGAGGCAGCGAATGAACCCTCACACAACACATAAACTTTTCGGTCTCTCGCTCGCCTCACGCTGGGGAGTTCGCCCAGATTGCCCACTCTGGGCGGCTCCCTGGCCATCTCATTTGGAGGCATGTTGAAGGAAACAAAGGGTCAAAAATTGGTTCGCATAATGCTGGAGGATGAGCGCTATGTTCAGCCTTCGCTCTATAACGAATTTTACAGCGCAGCAGAGCGCAGGGACCTGCATAAGGCGCTCAATAAAACCCTGTGGGAAGAGATCGTGATGATGCGTACGGCTTTGAAGCGTTTTTTTGGCTTGATGCAGGGGCAGAAGGACCCCGAACTGCTTGCACAGGTGACCGAATCGGTGCAAACGCTGGGGCTGGCCTGCACGCGCCTGGCTCGACTGATGCAGATCAACCAGCTCTTGCAAGCCTCCCAGCCGGGTTTGGACCCAGGCACGCTCAACAAAGCCCTGGAGTACTTGATGGGGCAGTGGGAAGAGATCAAGGAGGATCAATGGTTACAGTCGCAACTTTAAACACAGCCGGCCTGGCATTTTGGAGGACGCTATGAATGATGAACCTGGTGCTTTGCTGATCAGCCAGCTGCGGCACGCGAACAGCCTGCTGCAGGCACGCTTGAAGCTTTTGGAAAGCAGCCTAGCGCACCAGCAAGCTATCCACGAGCAGCGCTTGAAGCTTTTAGAGGCGCAGATCTTGGACCATGAGACGCGATTGCGCAGCGCTACCGAGGGCGTGACGCAGTTCAAGATCTTCTCTGGCCTGGCTTCGGGCGGTTCCAGCTTGATGTCATTGGTGGCGGTCTTAAAGGCATTTTTGGGAGGATAGGCCGTGATCACAAGCGCACCCAGCCAGGTACAACTTTTGGCATTTGCCTTTGCCGACCCGACGCGTTACTGCCAGGCTTTCGGCAGCATCCGCCTGCGCAGCTACCAACAGGACGTGGCGCGCGCGGTGGTGCACTCGGTCTTGGGCGGGCTGGGGCACTCGCTGGTGGTGATGTTCCCGCGCCAATCGGGCAAGAACGAACTGCAAGCCCAGTTGGAAGCTTACCTGTTGAGCCTGTTTTGTGAGCGCGGCGCGGAGATGGTCAAGCTCTCGCCCACTTACCAGCCGCAGTGCCTGAACGCCATGCGCCGCCTGGAAAGGGCGCTGAACGCAAACCAGCTGACGCGCGGGCGCTGGCAGAAAAAAGCCGGCAACCTGTACCGCCTGGGGCTCGCCTCGCAGCTGTTCTTATCCGCTGCGCCAGAGGCCAACATCGTCGGGGCGACCGCGGCCACGCTGTTGCAGGTGGACGAGGCGCAGGATGTGGGCATTGACAAATTTGACAAGGAAATTGCGCCTATGGCTGCCAGCACGAACGCCACGCGCGTCTTTTGGGGCACAGCCTGGACGAACGAGACCCTTTTAGCACGTGAGCTGCGCCTGGCAGAGGCTGCCCAAGCGCGTGATGGCATCCAGCGGGTTTTCCGTTTGTCAGCCGACGCGGTCTGCCAGGAGGTTCCGGCATACGGCGCTTTTGTGGCCGATCAGGTGCGGCGCATGGGCAGGCAGCACCCCTTCGTGCGCTCGCAGTATTACAGCGAGGAGATTGACGCAGGCGGCGGGCTTTTCAATGCGGCGCGCTTGGCGATGATGCAAGGCGCGCACCCAACGCAGCAAAGCCCCAAGGCTGGCGCAACTTATGCCATGCTCTTGGACCTGGCGGGGGAGGATGAAGCTATGCGCGAGGGCAGCGGGGCAGCGCTTTCTAACCCAGGCCGAGATGCCAGCGCGCTGACGGTGGTGGAAGTGAGTTTGGATGGCGCGGCGGATGACTTGCTGCGCAAGCCCAGCTACCGCGTGGTTTGGCGGGCGACCTGGGTGGGCGAGAAGCACGCTGCCCTGTATGCACGCGTGCGTGCCTTGGCCGAACATTGGCAGGTGCGCTGGCTGGTGGTGGATGCCAGCGGGGTGGGGGCAGGGCTGGCTTCGTTCTTGGCTGATGCCCTGGGCGAGCGGGTTTTGCCGGTGGTGTTCAGCAGCCAGGTCAAATCGCGCCTGGGCTGGGGTTTTTTGGCGGCCGTGGACAGCGGGCGCTTCAAAGACTATGCCTGCCTGGATGCTGAGCAGGGTGAGCTGGCCGACTTGCACAAGCTGTTTTTCCAGCAATTGGTGGCTGTGCAGTACAGCGTACGCCCAGGTCCGGAGAAGCTGCTGAGCTGGTCTGTGCCAGAGGGGGCGCGGAACCCAGCCAGCGGGGTGCTGCTGCATGATGACCTGGTGCTTTCGGCGGCCTTGGTGAGCATTTTGGACCAGCAAACCTGGTCTGCCGGCAAGGCGGCGCTGATGGTCCCGGCGGGTGATCCTTTACGAGATATGGAGAGAGGTTTTTAGATGCGTTATTTCAAGGACAATATGGCGAACGCTTTCGGGGTGGACCTGTCGCGCTTCAATACCAGCGCTGACGGACGCCAAAAAGTGGATTTTATCCAACTGGCAGCACACCAGCCGCGGGTGAGATTCATTGCCATGCGTGCGGGCATTTCCTGGGGATACCAGGACCCCTGGTTTGCGTATTACTTCAGCGAGGCGGCGCGCATTGGGGTGTTCAGGCTGCCTTACCACGTCCTGCACCCGGCTGAGAGCGCTAGAGCGCAGATGGATCACTTTTTGCGCATCGTGGGCGAGGAAGCGCTGGGGCAGGTGCGCTTTGTATTGGACGTGGAGCTTGATCACCAGCAGCCTATCGGGCGCATTACCGACACGCTGCTCTCGTGCTTGCGCATCCTGCAGGCGCGCACTGGGCGGCTGCCGATCGTGTATTCACGCGCGGGTTGGGTGGACGCGCACCTGGCGGTAAAAGACCTGCCCGAGCTGGACTGGTGGCTGGCGCAGTATTTGTGGCAGCGCCCCTACCCGCTGTATACGCCTGAATACCCCTGCCCGCCGCTGCTGCCCAAGGGCGTGCGCACTTGGCTGATCCACCAGACCGCCAACCGCGCGCCGGCCATCGGCAGCCCCAGCTATTACATGGACTACAACCGCTGGCATGGGGATGAGGCGGCGCTGCGGGCTTATTTTGGCGCGGCAAACCCCAGTAAGGTGGTCATCTGCCCGCTGGACGGCCAAGTTTGCCCGGTTTTGAGCCCAAGAGAAACATTACAAGGAGGTGAGTAGGTATGACAGATAAAGGACAAAGCTTGTTGGAAAAGCTGTTACAGAAGCCGCTGCAGCGCATGGTCAGGGAGGCGCTGGCTGTGCGTGAGGATGAGAACAGCCTGTTGGTGGGGGCGCGCAGCTTGGATGAGGGCACGCGTGACCGCTACCCTTTTGACCGGGCGCAAATTTTGGAGGATTGTTTGGATGCCTGGCGCCTGAACCCTTTGGCGCGGCGCATCGTGGAGCTGACCAGCCAGTACGTGGTGGGGGGCGGCTTGGTGGTGCGCTGCGATCATGCGCCGACCCAAGCCTTCATCAATGCCTTTTGGCAGGAGCCGCTCAACCGCATGGACGTGCGCTTGGTGGAGATGTGCGATGAGCTGACCCGCACCGGCAACCTGTTTTTGCTGATTTCAACGGACCAGGCCGGTATGTCTTACCTGCGGGTGGTGCCTGCCAGCCAGATCAATACCATCGATGCTGCCGAGAATGACATTGAGCAGCCCCTGCGCTTCATTTGCAAGCCCGAGGGGATTGGGGAGGTCAGGGTCTTCCCGGCTTACCAGGCTGCACAGGACGAGCCGGACCAGGATGGGCACTTCCCGGCCGTGATGCTGCATTACGCGGTCAACAAGCCTGCTGGTGCGCAGTGGGGCGAGCCGGACCTGGCGCCGATGCTGCGCTGGCTGGCGCGTTATGCTGCCTGGCTGGAAGACCGGGTGCGGCTGAACCGTTTCCGCAACGCCTTTTTGTACGTGGTCAAGGCGCGTTTCAACAGCGAGGCTGCCCGCCACAAGCGTCAGCTGGAGCTGGCGGCTAACCCGCCTTCGCCCGGCAGCATCTTGGTGACGGATGAGAGCGAGGATTGGTCGGTGATCTCGCCCAGGTTGGAGGCGCTGGATGCCAGCACGGATGGCCTGGCGGTGAAGAAGATGATCGCGGCTGGGGCGGGGGTGCCTTTGCACTTTTTGGCAGAGCCGGAGTCCGCCACGCGCACCACGGCCGAGGCTTCGGGCGGACCCACCTTCCGGCGCTTTGAGCAGCGGCAGCATTTTTTCCGCTGGCTGGTGAAGGACCTGTTGGGGGTGGTTTTGGCAAGGCGTGCCATTCTGGACGGCAGCGTGGACCCGGGGGCAGGGTTGGCGGTGTATGGGGCGGATATTTCTGCGCGCGATAACCGCGAGCTGGCCGAGGCTGGCAGCAAGGTGGGGGAGTTGTGCGGCAGGTTGTATGAGCTGGGTTTGATGGATAAGGAGGAGCTATTGCGGATCGTGTACCGCTTTTTGGGCGAGCGCCGCGAAGGCGGGATGGGATGAGGTGGTCTGGTGGATAGTCTCGAAGTCAAATTCATTTTCTCGCGCACACCTGCACTGCAACGCACGCAGTGCGGTGCAAGTGGAGATCGCAAAGGCGCAGAGGTAAATGATTTGACACGTTACAAACTTAACCTACAAGGTTTGTCATTGCGACTAGGTACTGTCCTGTAAGGAGGTACGATGCGATCTCTAAAAAGAGATTGCCGCGCCCCTGAAGGGGCTCGCAACACGTACAGTGTGCTGGGGATTGACAGGTAGATTGCTCACCTGCGCTGTGCAAGCATAGCGCGGTGCATGTGTCGTTCCTCGCAACGACAGATTGGGTGTCACTGCGAGCTAGCGAAGCAGTCTATGAGATGAGATTGCTCACCTGCACTGAGCAAGCGCAGCGCGGTGCATGTGTCGTTCCTCGCAACACTTGCAGTGTGCTACGCGATGACAAGAAGCTCGCGATGACAGAATTTTGTTACGCAGCAATATCTAAATGAGAGATTGCTCACCTGCACTGCGCAAGCGCAGCGCGGCGCAAGTGTCGTTCCTCGCAATGACAAGAAGCTTGCAATGACAAGAAGTTCGCGATGACAGGATGTCTACATTGACAAAAGACAAAGAAAGGAGATGTATGGAAGAAGTTCGAACACATTTTTCACTGGCGGCGCAAGCCATAGACCCACAGCGCTTTGAGATCCTGGCCATCACGGCTGGGCAAGCCAACGGCTGGCAGTTTGATGGCGCGGTGCTGCAGCGCTCGCTGAAGCTGTGGGAGGGCGTGCACTGCTTCATCGACCACAAATGGCAGGCCCGTTCGCTGCGCGATATGGCCGGCGTGCTCTCAAACGTGCGCTGGGACGAGCCCAGCCAGGGCATCCGTGCTGAGCTGCGTGCCATCGGCCCAGCGGCAGACCTGCTCCGCGATATCGGCCGGCAGGTCTTAACACCCCAGCCAGACCAGCCTGCGGTGCGGGTCGGTTTTTCGGCGGATATTTTATTCAATGGGCGGGGGAAAAAGGTGGAGGAGATCTTGCGCATCTTCTCGGTCGACCTGGTTTTCAACCCTGCCCGCGGGGGCATGTTCGTGCGTGCCCTCAACCACATTCAACCCAATTTTGAAGCACAAGGAGGAACGACAATGCAAGAAACAATTGAAAACGAGGTGCAACCCAGCCCGCAAGACGCGCAGGAAAGCACCCCAGGCGTGGAGAGCCAGCTGCAGGAGCTGCGGGCGATGCGCCAACAAATGAGTACCTGGCTTTTGGAGAACAGCTTGGCCAACGCCCGGCTGCCTAAAGCGATGACCGAACGCCTGCGCCTGCAATTTGCCGAGCGCAGCTTTGCCCCGGCTGAACTGCAGGCAGCCATCCAGGAAGCCAGGCAGCTGCTGGCAGAGGTGAGCGCCGGGATGCAGGTGGTGGGGCCGGCGCGCGTGGAAGGCATGCTGGAGCCGGGTGAGCGCCTGCAGGCCGCGGTGGATGACCTGTTTCACCTGCCGCGCGAAACCAAGCTGAGCGCTGCCAGCGCCCCGCGCCTGACGGGCATCCGCGAGTTGTATTTGATGTTGACCGGCGACCACGACCTGCACGGCGGTTACTACCCCCAGCGGGCACAGCTTGCCACCACGCTCGACTTCAGCAGCCTGGTTAAGAATGCGCTCAATAAGCTGGTGGCGAACACCTGGCAGGAACTGGGCAGGGCTGGTTACGACTGGTGGAAGGACATCAGCGTACAGGAGCACTTCAACAGCCTGCAGGACATCAGCGGCACACTGGTAGGCACGGTGGGGGACCTGCCGGCAATCGCGGAAGGCGCGGAGTATACCGAGCTGGCAGTGGGCGACTCAGGCGAGACGGCCAGCTTCACCAAGTATGGCGGTTACATCCCGCTCACGCTGGAGTTGATTGACCGCGATGAGACCCGCAAGCTGCAGGCTTACGCGCGCGAGCTAGCTTCGGCCGGTATGCGCAAGATTTCGCGCCTGGTGGCAGCGGTTTTCACTCAAAACGCAGGCATTGGGCCAAGCATGGCGGACGGGGGAGCCCTGTTTAACACCACAGCGGTGACCAGCGCAGGCGGGCATGCCAACCTGACCACCACAGCCCTTTCCGGCAACCAGTGGGACGCGGTCAGCCAGGCGGTTTACAGCCAGCCGATGCTGATTAAGAACGAAGCAGGCTTTTATGGGGCAGGCCCGATGCTGGCAGTCAATCCCAAGTTCATCTTGGTGCCGCGTGCGCTGCAGAAGACCGCTATGGAAATCTGCACGGGTGCCTTGGTGCGCGAGTCGGGCTATGTGTATGACAACGTCTTGAAAGGCTCGGCAGTGCCGGTGGTGGTGCCCGAGTGGACAGATGCAAGCGATTGGGCGGCTGTGTGCGACCCGCGCGTAGCACCGGCCATCTTCGTGGGTGAGCGCTTTGGACTGATGCCCGAAATCTTTGTGGCAGGTGAGGCACTTGCGCCGGCGGTCTTCATGAACGACGAGCACCGTCTGAAGGTGCGCCACTACCTGGCCGTGTGGGTGAACGACTTCCGTCCGCTGCACAAAGCCAACGTGGCTTAGGCTGATCAATTATTTAAGTAAAGGAGATAAAGATATGGGATATGTTAAAGTAAGCAAGATCAACCAGTTCCTGCCACCAGCGCTGTTTGGCAAAGCCGGTGGCACTTGGACGCTGGGGGTTTCTTCCAACGTGGTAGCCGAGACGCGCAGCACGGCGGACAGCAGCTTTGCGCTGTACCTGCCCATCCTGGCGCCTTCCTCAGAAGCTTACCGTCAGGGCGCGCGCTTGGAATCGGTGACCGTGTATTACAAGATTGCCGGGGCTGCTGCGGATGACTTTTCCGCGCCGGTCTTACACAAGATGGCACTGCCGGTTGCAAGCGAGGCGGCCAGCGGGGCGGCGCTAAGCCTCACGTTGGATGGGGGGCACGACAGCGCTGATGAGCGCAAGGCGGTCGGCACGCACAGCATGACGATCAGCCTGGAAAGCCCCTGCTGGCTGGGGGAGGATGAGTGTGCCTGGCTGCAGCTGAGCGTGGATGCGGCTGCCAGTACGTCCTTCAGCCTGTACGGGGCACAGGTCAACTACGATTTGAGTTTGTAAAAGGAGCATTATGGAAAAACTAAAACTACTCTTGGCATCGCGCAAGTTTTGGGCGGCCTTGATCGGCTTGGTCTTGATGCTGGTGAAAACCTGGCAGCCGGATTTCCCCTTGGAGGCTGACAGCCTGGCCGGCATGCTGGCCGTCTTGGCGGCTTACATTTTGGGCACCGCCCTGGAAGACGGCCTGAGCGCCAGTCAACGTTAGCAATTGAATAATAGAGGCTGGCGGCGCAGCGCTTGGTTGCACCGCCAGCCTAAAAGAGAGAGGTGAGCCATGAAATTACAGAGCATCACGCGCATCATCCCGCGGCTGGTTGGGGAGGGTGCGCTGGATTATGATTTGAAAGAAGACGGGCTGCTGGTGGTGATCGACGCACAGGGCAGGAAATGCCACTTTACCCCGGCGCAATTTGAACCTATATTAAAGGAAGCAAGGCTGGCTAACGCAGGCACGACTGCTAAAGCAGCCACACACATTGACGCAGCTGCGCAGGCTGATGCAAGCATGAATGGCAAAGCAGCAAAGAAAGGCAGGCGGGCATGAGCGACCTGACCGATTTGCGCGGGCGCCTGGTGAACCAGTTTTTGGACCCCAATAACCTGGTTTTGAACGCGGACCAGCTGGACGAAGCTATCCGCTCGGCGGTGGAAGCGCTCTGCCACCAGCTGGGGGAGCACCTGACCCTGGCCGGCCTGGACCTGGCCATTGAGACCACCCTGGACGAGTTTGAGCTGGCGATCGTTTTGAGCGGCGCAGCAGCCTTTGCCTCTGAATTTTTGGTACGCCATCGCCTGAGCCATTTTTCCACCAACCTGAGCGCAGACGCTGCCCTGCTGCAGTGGAGTAGTAATTTGCGCAGGCAGTTTGAGCGCCAGCTGGAGAGTCTGCGCCTGGATGAGCTGCAGCAGACCGAAGAGCTGACCTACGCACCCTGGGAGTGGGATGAACCGAGCGATTGGAAAGCGGACGATTGGACCAGCCCCGGGAGCAGCGCATGATTTACCTGGCGATTGGCGACCTGCGCACAAACCCCGATTACGCCTGGCTGCACCTGCAGGGTCAGCCCTTGATGAGCGGACTTTTAGGCTGCAGCTACGAGCCCCAAGCTAGCAGCGAGGCGGTTGTGGAAGAAGCATTAATTCTGAGCTTGAATGGCAGCCAGGCCGAGATGGCAGCGGTTTTGCGCAAGCTGGAAGAGTTTGTTTACCTTGCGAACCGCTTCACGGGGGAGGGCGTTGGCAACCCGCGCTACCTGCGCCTGAAGTACACGGACGAGAGCTTGTATTCCTACGCACGCATCCTGCATGCACGCCTTGAGATGACCGGCAACAGCCTGGCTTACCACGACCAGGGTTCACTGGGCGTGCGGTTGGTCTTTTGCCGGCCAAATTACTTTGATTCAGATGAGATCCCCCTGCCGCTTTCGAACGGCAACGGCGCTAACCTGACCAGCGGGCTGACGCTTTTGAACCACGATGACAGCAGCAGCGGGCACGATAACTTCTATTACGTCAGCGCGCTCAACCTGGAAAACCAGCTGCCCGCCCCGCTGCGAATCGAGCTGACCAATACCAATGCCGCGGGTGCGCTGGGGGACTGTTTGGTTGGCTCTCAGCAGTTTGATGCCGCAAGCGGCAGCCCGCAGCTGACTTACGAAGCCGAGAGCGGTACGGGCGGCAGCACGATCAGTGATAGCAGCTGCTCAGGAGGGAGTTTTCAACGCATGGTATGGTCGGATAGCAGCTGGATAAGCCTGCTCAGTTGGAGCCTGCCGGCCAGCACGATCAGCGCCTGCCAGGGCAGGGCATATCGGCCAATTCTACGCCTGGCAAACGTGCATGCCTACAGCAATTTGCAGATCAGGCTGGTGGTGAGTGTGGGCGGGGTGAGCTTGTACGAAGGTGCGCCAACCCAGGCAGAGCCGAGCCAAGGCTATTGCATCCTGCCGCCCTTGAGGCTTCCCAGCGCAGTTTTGGCACGCGTTTTGTATGCCCGGCCGCACACCCTCAGCCTGCAAGCCTATAAGCCTAACGGCAGCAGCTATACCCTGGACCTGGACTACCTGCTCTTGCTGCCGCTGGATTCCTGCTCGCATTACCAGGCCATCCTGCCCCTGGCACAGAACGACAAGCTGGTGGATGATGCCTTCAGCGGGCTGACCTACGCGGTGCAGTCCAACCAGGAGCTGGCCACGCACGTGCCCCTGCAGGCCGGCCATCACCTGGCACAAGGCTACGGGGCTTACTTTTACATCTTCCAGGCCGACAGCAGCCAACTGGCGCCGATTGAGCGCAGCCTTTCGGTCAAGGCCTGGTACCGCCAGCGCAAGAGGATCCTATGAGCTACCGGGTAGCCTTTGAATCTATGAACTTTGCGCGCACCAGCCAGCCACAAGTGGATTTGCAGGTGCATTCGCTCAGCTGGTCCATTTACGGCGGTGCGGAAAGGGCGGTGATTGATGCGCGCGGCTGCGGGGCCGACCTGGCGGACCTGTTTGAACGCCTGCGTGCGCCGCTGTGCATTTATAACCGCTATGGCAGCCCGGTATGGTGGGGCTATTTAAATGAAGTGAGCCTGCGCGTAGGGGCTGGACGCCTGAGCCGCAGCCTGGATGAGATGGCCAACCGCCTAGCCGTGCGCTACCGATACCTGGCCCCTGTGGACCAGCTTGGCGAAGTGCGCCAGACCGATTGGGCGGATGACCTTGCCAGCCAGGCACACTACGGCATCAAGGAGAGGGTACTAAGGCGCGATTGCATTAGCGAAAGTTACGCCGAGCAGCTGCGCGACCTGTGCCTAGCGGTGCAAGCATACCCACAGGCACGCTTTGAGCCTGAGCAGACGGATTGGCCGGAAGGGGTAGGCGCGCAACTGGTGGGTTTGGGCTGGGCACACACCTTGGATTGGCGCAGTTACCAGACCAGCGCTGGCTTGATCGGCAATGCGCCGGCCCAAAACGGCAGCCAGGCGATAGGCGCTAGCACGACCAGCCTGAGGGCGGCAGCTTCCTTTACCCCGGGTGTGGACCTTAGTGTGCGCGACATGGACCTGCGTTTGCGCAGGGAGGGCAGCCCGGCGGATCATATCCAGCTGCAGCTGCAGGCCGATTCGGGCGGTTTGCCCTCTGGCAGCGCCTTGGGGAGCAGCAGCCTGGCCGGTTCTAGCCTGGCGCAGGAGAGCTACCCTTGGGTGAGGTTTAACTTTGACCCGCTGGTGAGCTTGAGCGCAGGGGTGACCTATTGGCTGGTCGCGCAGCGCAGCGGTTCGGTTTCCAGCAGCGCTTATTACCTGCTGGGCGTGGATGAGAGCCTCTCGTTTGCGGGTGGGGGCTTGCGCCTCTACAATCAAACCCTGCCCGCTTGGGTTTTGCGCAGCCCCAACGCGGACCTGCTCTTCAGGGTTTTGAGCGTTCGGCAGACCAGCGAACAGGTCTTGGATGTGTTTATGGCAGCTAACCAGTTTTTGCGCGGGGCGGAAAGCCAGGCCGCTTCCGGCATTGAAACGCCGCCATACCAGCAGGGTGGGCGGGGCGGATGGACCGTGATGCGGGATTTATTGCGTTTGGGCACGGTAAACCAGCGCCTGCTGATCGCAAGGGTCAGCCAGGGGCGCACACTGCGCATAGCCGAGCAGGCAGCACAGGGTGAGCGCGATCATTTTGTGGATGAGGCAGGCCAGTTTTATGACCAGTTTGGCAACC
>Ga0209723_1002347_pt1 | contig 25614 bp, 17 predicted proteins | sample BiotimSIPDNA_2_FD_185750 | JGI IMG/M metagenome (GOLD analysis project Ga0209723, IMG submission 185750) | Anaerobic biogas reactor microbial communites from Washington, USA - Biogas_R2 time_0 SIP DNA (SPAdes) (version 2) | ecosystem: Engineered > Bioreactor > Anaerobic > Unclassified | place...
GGTGATGACCAACTACTTGATGGGGTAGTAGCAGTAGCAATTTTTGTTCCGTTAGCAGTTGTGTCAAGTACAAAAATGTGTCTTTGACTGGTCACCATATAGGCTTTACCATCTGCATAAGAGGGGGAAACATACAACTCGTCTCCAGTATATGCGCTCCAAATAACCCAACCGTTTGTAACGTCAACACATGCTAGGTCAAATTTGTCTATAAGTAAAACTGTCCCATCTTCGAGGTATATTGGTGAGGATACGATAAACTCGGTTGCTGTTGGGTTTTGGAAACGCCATAGCATTTCACCTGTTTCTGTGTCAAAACAGAAGTAGTCACCCCAATTAGAGGAAGCAAAAACTCGACCTTCTGCAACCGATGGAGAACCTAACATTAAAGTGCCTCCTCCAAAAGAAATTCTGTAAGGAAGCTCTTTTTTCCACAAAACCGCACCATTGTTGACATCGAGTTTGTATAATGCACCGACATCTGGTTCTTCAGATGTGAAGAATACACCGCCTTCGGCGACTGCAGGAGAGGATTCTATAGGTCCATTAGTCTTTGTCTGCCAATCTATGTTACCAGTATTTGCATTAAGAGCATAGAGGTGCCCATCCAAAGAACCTATATAAACTCTGCCTTGGTAGACTGCTGGAGAAGACTTTAGAACTAAATTTGCAAAAGTAAAGGGTAAGTTACCATTGACAAAGGTTTTCCAGATAAACTCACCAGTGTATGCATCTAAACAGTAAACGTAACCATCATCGCCGCCTGTGTATACTTTGCCATTTGCAACGGCTGGCGATGATTCAATCAGATCATTAGTTTTAAATTTCCAGATTAGCTCGCCGCTCCAGGCGCCTAAAGCATACAGGTAACCGTCTGTTGAACCAACATAAACTATGCCATCTACAACACTGGGAGAAGAAATAACTGAACCACCAGTCTCGAATTTCCAAGATAAAGTAAGATTTGCAGGCCCAACTTGGGCAGTAGAAGAGTGAACTGGGTCAGCACGCCACATAGACCAAGAACTAACATAGTGCGGTCCATCACTTATTGCCCAAATTTGGTTAATTGTAGAGTATTCATTACCTGAAATTGTATCAACTGCAGTTGTAACGTCTCCAGGAATAATATATAATGTACCATAGGCTACAGCAACAGATTCACGTGGCGCCAATGTCTCAATATTAAGTGTCCAAAGTGGTTCACCATTGTATGCATTGATGCATGCGAATTCGGATGTACCGGGAGGCGCATTATATTGTGCTGATTCACCGGTAGTTACAAAGATTTTTCCATCAGCAACTGTAGGCATTCCTGGCCACATTATTGAGCCGTTAGGTCCTTTATACGTCCAGACTACCTCGCCTGTTTTAATATCAAAAGCATACAGATAGCCATCCATGTTCATGTGATATACCATTCCGTAAGCTACAGCGCAACCTGTAGTGAAATAGCCGTCAGTGTCAGGTCTATATGTCCATACGATTTCACCGGTTGTTGCATTAAAACAATACATTGTATTATCGTCGGTTCCGCCTTTGAGGTATAAGCCATCAACATAAGCACCAGTAAAAACCATTGGCCCTTTAGTGTTAGTAGTCCATAGAATATCGCCTGTTTTGGCATCGAGCGCCAGTTGCATATTTTCAAAGGAGCCTGTGAAAACTTTGCCATCACCATATGTTGTGCCTATTCCGGTTAATCCGCCTCCCCGAATATATGTTCGCCAAGCAAGTGTTGGTGGTTGAGATGGATTTGCGAAGCTCCAAGCCTCTATGTAAGAGTCAACTTTGATGTAGAACATTTTTTCTTCAGGACTGTAAACGTTTGCGTTAAAAATGCCTGTATAAGCGTTAAAGTCAGAACTTTGCCAGATTATTTTACCTGTTTCAGGGTTAAGACAGTAACTCTCCACCACCATATGTGAATCATCGATTTTGTAGGCTATTGGCCAGTGTGTAGATTTGGGAAGAGGAGTTTGCCACACGATTTCACCTTGCTGATTAAGGGCAAACACACATGTATGGTTGGACACGTATATTTTTCCGTTAAATGCTGCAATATATGGTTGTATTCCAGTCACGTTTGTTTTCCAGAGTACTGATGAAGTATCAGGGGCTGGACCTGAAGAGAATCTGGTAAAAGAAGAGTCTCCTTGGAATTGTGACCATTCGAATTTATTTAAAATGTTAGATGGAACTAAAGTTTCTTGCCCAAATGTAGGATAATAAGACGTGACTATCGAGAGAGATAATAAAACTAATAAAAATATAGACATGAATTTCTTAGTAATCGCAGGTTTCCCCCGTCAAGCCATTTCCCAATTTATAAAGTGAATTTAGAGGATATATCGTTTCCTTGCCTCAATCATATGATCATTTTTTTCTACTATAAACATTATGGAATGATATTTTAGAGCTTTTGGATAAATACCGAGTTCTAAAAATCGTGTAGGTGAGTAAGAACTAAAGAGGGCAAATACCACATAAGCTTTTTTAGGATGAGAAGAGAACCGTTTAACTAAACAGAAAGCAGTAAAACCTTGAGAGGATTTTAATTTGACTGATAATAAAGGCCCTTTACTTATGACTTCGTGGCGATCAACAGGCGCCTGCAATGCAAGATGCAGATACTGTAATGTTGACGCCACTGGACAACATGCACCAAGAGAACTTACAACCCAAGAAGCAATGCATCTTGTAGATGAAGTTCACAAATTTGGTGTCAGATGGTTCGGCATTAAAGGCGGCGAGCCATTAATGCGAAAAGACATTTTTGAAATTGCAAGTTACGCTAAAGGTAAAGGGTTAAATGTTTGCCTTTTAACTAACGGATGTTTCGTTGACGGCGAAATCTACGATAACTTGGTGAAAAACCAAATATGGACATCAGTCAGTATTGATGGACCCGAAGAAATTAATGATCAATTACGCGGAAAAGGATCATACAAAAAAGCAGTTGCAGCGATAGAAAAATTATCTAAAGGAAAAATTTTAAACGGAATATCTGCGGCAATAACAAAGATTAACTATAAACATCTTGACCATGTTGCTGAGTTAGCTGAAAAGTACAACGCTAACTTTGTATGGTACAATCACTTAGTGCCCAGTGGCAGAGCGAAATCCACAATGGAGTTAACACCCACACCAGAACAATACGAGTGGGTACTAAATCACATCTGGGATTTAACTGAGAAATACAAAGAAAAATTTGAAATTCATGTCCATTGCCCACATTTTGCACGTGTAGTTAAACAGAGAATACCCGAAGACCGGTTTAACCATTGGTACGAAAAAGAGTTCCACGGTAAATGCACATACTTCGCTTTCGGAGGTTACATTAGTGTTACTGAAAACGGCGATTTTATTCCTTGTTTCTACACTGATCTTCAACCTTCGGAGCCTATGATGCTTGGTAACATAAGAGACAAAAGCATAACAACTGCTTGGAAAGAAATACAAAAATCAGAGTACTACACTAAATTCCAAGATAGAAATATATTAAAAGGTAAATGTGGAGTTTGCGAATACCGAGAAATATGTGGTGGATGTAGAAACCGAGCTTACGCTTACACTGGTGACATAACAGAGTCAGATCCGGCCTGCGCGTATATACCAGAAGCTTTACGTAAAAAGGAATAACACAAACTTTTCTTTTTTATTTTGAATTTATTTTTTTATAAAAACATATTTTATCACATAATCTAATAATAATAAGAGCAGAAATGAATCAGAAAAGGATCATAATCATATTTACTGTAATTCTTTTCTTAGCTTCAGAAATTGTATTAGCAGAAAATTTGCCGAAATCAGATTGGCCAATGTTTAGAGGTACCCTCGCAAATGAAGGCCACTCAGACTCTCAAGCACCTCAAACTAACCAGACACTTTGGAAATTCAACACCGGAGGACAAGTTGGCTCTCCTATAATCGTTGATGGAATAGCATATACGGGTTCATATGATCGCAAGGTATATGCTTTCAACGCTACTAATGGTCAACTAATCTGGAATTATACCACTGACGGAATCATTGTCTCTAAACCTAGCATTGAAGGCGGAATAATATGTGTGGGTTCAGAGGACTTTAACCTTTACGCATTAAACGCTTCCACTGGAGAAAAACTATGGAACTACAAAACAGGGTACTATGTAGATTCTGATCCACTGATAGTCGATGGAGTAGTTTATTTTGGGTCAGAAGACAGCAAAGTTTATGCTCTCAACGTTACAACTGGAAAACAGATTTGGAACTATACAACAGGAGACAGCATTATGCTCTCCTCAGTAGCTGTACAAAATGGCACAGTTTACATTGGATCAATGGATAACTACATTTATGCATTAAACGCAACAAATGGCCAATTAATTTGGAGGTACAAAACAGGTGATCACATCATTTCACCTCCCAATGTTTTTGATGGAGTAGTGTATATTGGTTCCTCAGACGATTATGTGTATGCCTTAGATGCTTTTAGCGGTGAATTAAAATGGAGATATCTTACGGACGGTGATGTTTACTCTGCACCGTATATATCAGATGGCGTAGTCTACTTTGGTTCATTGGACAGCAAGGTTTATGCTCTCAACGCAACTGACGGTAAGCACATTTGGAGTTACACTACAAGCGGTGGTGTAGCGTCTTCGCCTACAGTATCTGAAGGAGTAGTCTATGTAGGTTCGAACGACAATAACATTTACGCTTTAAAAGCATTAACCGGCGAAGTCTTATGGACCTACAATACCGAAGACATCGTAATTTCTTGTCCAGCAGTTGCCCATGACATGGTCTTTGTTGGTTCTTGGAACGGAAAATTCTACGCTTTGAGCGCTGCCGAGGGCTCTTTAATGTGGCAATTTGCAACTGGAGGCAAAATCGACTCAACACCCACTGTTGCAAATGGACTAGTTTATGTAGGTTCACATGACGGAAAAATATATGCTTTAAACGCTTCTACAGGAATGATTGGTTACGACTGGGAATTACACAACACAGTATTCTGGAGTTATGACACAGGAGATATGGTTATGTTTTCTGGAGCAGCAATAGCAAACAATATTGTTTATGTTGGTTCCTATAACGGTAAAGTCTATGCTTTAGATGCACAAACTGGAAATGAAATATGGAATTACACCACTGGTTTTGCAGTTGTCTCTTCTCCAGCGGTGTATAAAGATGTTGTATACGTGGGTTCGGAGGACCACAAAGTTTATGCTTTGAATGCTTCAAACGGTAAATCGATATGGAAGTATACTACTGGCGACCAGATAATGGTTTCATCACCTGCTATTGCTGATGATATAGTTTATATTGGATCAAATGACGGAAACATTTACGCCTTAGATGCTACAGAAGGAACTCTGTTGTGGAAATTTAAAACATCAGGCCATGTTGTTTCTTCGCCATGTGTATTTAACGGGAAGGTATACATTGGATCTTACGACTACAAAATTTATGCTCTCAACGCCTCTTCAGGCTTTATGATTTGGGAATATACCACAGAAGGCACAATATCGTCATCTCCGGCTATAGCAGATGGCGTTGTCTATATAGGGTCAGATGACAACAAAATGTATGCTTTAGATTCTGATGAGGGTAAACTAATATGGGAATACTTTACGGGTGGCGAAGTTGCTTCATCTCCAGTTGTCTCAGATGAAACAGTTTTTTTCGGTTCCTATAACTGTAAAGTTTACGCCTTAAACGCCAAGACAGGTAGTTTAAAATGGAGTTACACTACTAATGACCAAGTAGTCTCTTCACCTGCAATAGCAAATGGCATAGTATACATAGGGTCATATGATCACATGGTATACGCTTTTGGGAACCTATCTGAAGAGCAAAATAGTTCTGAACCAATAATTCCAGTTGAAGTTGCGATTATAATCGGTGTTATAGCAATTACATTTATCGTAGCAACAACATTTTTGTTAAAAACTCGTAACAAGAAAGGATCAAACATTCATACCAAATAATGTATAATTAGAAAAAATGACAAGAGAGCAAAAAGTTCAAAAGTAAAAACAACAACGTTAAGCTATACTCAAATTTATACCCCAGCGTAAGTGTATGGTTAATGAATTTAAATAAAAAAATAGCGCTTGTAACTCCACCACTCCCGATAGATATTGGTCACCATCCACTTTTTCCACCATTAGGATTAGCTTACATGGCTGCTGTATTGGATGAGAACGGGTTTGAAGTTAAAATTATAGATTGCCCGGTAAACCATTTTGATCATGATAAACTAAAAACGGAGTTATCAAAATTTCAGCCAGCCTTAGTTGGAATCGGCTCTATGACGCCCACAATTGAGTCAGCATTCAAATGTGCCCAAGTGACAAAAGAAGCTATACCTACCGCTACTGTTGTTATGGGTGGACCACACGCAACATTTGCAGATGAAGAAGTCCTCAACAGAGAAAAATCTGTGGATATAATAGTTAGAGGCGAAGGCGAAGAGACAATTCTAGAATTGGCTAGGCAACCAGAAACACAAGAAAAGCTTGATAACATTAAAGGCATCACTTTTAGAAAAGATAAAAAAATAATTCAAACACAAAACCGTCCGTTCATACAAGATCTAGATTCATTACCATTACCAGCATACAAGTTTGTTTCAGTCGAAAAGTATTGGGTTGCAGGAAGAAAACTTTTACCCATAATAACCAGTAGAGGATGCCCATACCAGTGCTCGTTCTGTGTGGCCTCTCAAATGTTTGGTCAGCAATTCCGAGCTAGAAGCCCAAAAAAAGTTTTAGATGAATTGGAGTGGCTTCAAAACGAGTTTGGAGCTGAAGGTGTAGCTTTTCAAGATGACACATTAACCTTTGACCGTAAAAGAGCAGAAAAAATCTGTGATGGAATAATTGATAGAAAAATAAAATTACATTGGGGTTGCGGAACTCGAGCTGATGTTGTAACAAAAGGATTATTGGAAAAAATGGCGAAAGCGAACTGTGATGAGACTATGTTTGGAGTAGAATCAGGATGCACTACAATGCGGGCAATTTTAAAGAAAGGAGTCACAAACCAACAAATCGAGAACGCCATTAAATGGGCTAAAGATGCAGGTATGTTTGTCACAGTATCCGTTATTTTAGGTTACCCCGGAGAAACAAAACAAACTCTACAGGAAACACTTGATTTCGTAGCTGAAATTGAACCGGATGACGCTTGGCTTTGTCATGCTACACCTTACCCTGGAACACATCTTCGTGAAATAGTTGACAAAAAAGGCTGGAAAATGTCAGAGGACTGGAAGACATACAACACAATGAACCCCATATTTGAAGATCCCAATTTACCAGCAACAGAAATTGCAGCCATGAGAAGACAATTCTACAACAGATTCTACAGTCCCCGCTACATAATGCGTCAAGCTGTGAAAGGATACATCAAAGGTAACTTGTACAGCAAAATAATGGCTAGAACAGCATTAAACTATAATCTTTGGCGAATCAAATCTCACGCCTAAAATAGCACGGACTTAAAAGTTAGATACATAACACTTCATTGCGGAAACTTTATTACATTATCGGACGGTCTTTAAAACTAAAATCAAAGAAGGAAGAATTATGACAAAAGCCTCTGAACTTGAAAATAACAAGTCAGAAGTCTACGGGTCACGGGAAAATTGGCCGCCCTATACATACCGAGACTATCCCGACATTAAACCTGAAACCTATAAAGCATTTATGGAGTTTCTAAATACAGAAAACACATCAGGTCGATTAATGGAGTTGCAGCCATGGATTTCATTATGTGACTCCAAATGTGCATTTTGTTATTTCCCAACTACTCCAACAACTAAGGTCCAGATAGAACAGTACTTATCTATGTTGAAAAAAGAACTTGCAATGTACGCAAGTACAAAATATGTGAAAACAAGCGTTTTTGATGAAATTGTTTTGGGTGGAGGAACACCTAGTGTTTTATCTGCCGAACAAATGATTGATCTTATTGATTTCTGCAAAGAAAATTTCAACATAAACAAAGAATACTTCATTAAGATAAGTGGGTCATCAAAGACTTTAGCACTTAAAAAATTGGATAAGTTGGCTGAATATGGGGTATTTCAGGTAGATATGGGTGCTCAAACATTTGATGATAAATTACGTAAAATGTTGTGTTTACCTGACAGTGCTGCAGATGTAGAGGCTGCGATTAAACACGCTAGGAAACTGGGGTTATGCGTATGTGTTGATATAATGTATAATTTACCTGGACAGACAATGGAAAGTTGGGAAAATACTCTTAAAAAAACTATTGAATTAGATGCAGAAGTAGATGCTTACTCATTACATGTGGATCCTGGAACACTACTTGAAAAGATGATTAAAAATGGGACGTCACCACCACAAGGTGATGCTGAACATGAAAAACAACTTCACATAAAAGCTCATGAAATTCTGACAGAGGCCGGTTATAAAGCAGTAGGTCACGACCGTTACAGTCGTGTTGAATGGCACATGAGAGAAAACTGCCTAAACGGTTGGCCATGGGGAGGCATATTAACAACTGGTGCAGGTTGTTTCATGGGTTACCTTCAAAAGTTCTCATACTCCAACATCGAAAACATTAATGAATATATGGAAACAGTAGCTGTAGGTAAATTACCTATTCATAGACTTTCTGAGTCTACAACAGAAGATATGATGAGAAGAACAATGACAAGACTTTACTTACTATTACCTGTAAGTAAAAAAGAATTCATGGAAAAATTCGGAACTACACCAGAAAAGGTCTTTCCGAAGCAACTTGAAAAACTCAAAAACCAAGGCTTGATAGAAATTGATGAGCAAGAAATTCGCTTGACAAAAAAAGGCGAACTCTGGAAAGGCAACATAGCTTGGGAATTTGCCCCCAAAAGTTCTTAATTTTCTTTAACAGTTTATTTAACCTATAATTCAATCATTTTTTTATTGTAAGACTTTAAACGTTTACAGTAAAGTGTAGAAATCCTTCTAAACAAAGAAAAGAGTGGGGGATTTAATATCCAGCGTGCTTTTGAGGCTGGAGACCATACCAAGTCATAACTTTAGCGAGAATCGGAACAATCACACCTAAAGCAATGAGAGGTACAAAGCCAGTAATAACCGCCATCAAGGGGTCTTGCACCCATTGATCTATAGCCATCTGACGACCAATTTCAAGCGACACAGTAACATTCAAGTAAGCTTTGATAACCGAGATAATAATTGAAGCAGTCAAACCTGCGCCTAGCATTCGTTTAAAGTTAGTGGACCCATTACATAAAGCGCCTGCCATATAGCCAATAATCACGCCGTAAACTATCCAGAAAAGCATGCTTATGTCACCATAGTAATTATAGCCCGCCATAGTCCCAAAAAGACCGTTATAATGACCAGCACTAGCTAAATAGTACATACCACCCATAATGAAGCCAGCAGCACCACCAGCCCATTTATTCCAAAGCAAACCAAGAACAAGCGGAATACCAAGAATAATCATTTCAGCAAAACCAGAAGTCAGAATAACAGCAATAACATTATCCGCACCAAGAACAGCATATGCACCACCAGGATTAACGTAAACAGCAAGAACAAAGATCAGCAAAACCAGTATTAGCGGAATTACAATGCCGTCGATTATAGTTGATAGGATACTTTTGTTTTCTGCCAATTTTTATACCTTCTTAACTTATTTTTACGTAATGGCATGTTAATAAGCTTTAATGCTTGAAAGCCATAGAAATTGAAAGTTACAGCGTAAAATGGGACAATTTAGACGAACACTTAAAAAATCAAGTATTTTTGGTATCTCACTAAGTATATAGAACGATATCAAAATATCCAAGTATTTAGGTAGAAGTCACTTTTAATTTTTAAAAAGCTTTAAACCTGATATTTGCAGAAAAGTGAAAGTAAATCGAATGTATTATAACAAAGGAGTTAAAAACTCAGTTTTAGTATTCTGATATAAAATTAAAAAGAAAAGTAATTCCAGAAATTAAATAAAAAAATTCAAATACACATTAAGATTTGACGAAGAAAAGAGTGGGGGATTTAATATCCAGCGTGCTTTTGAGGCTGGAGACCATACCAAGTCATAACTTTAGCGAGAATCGGAACAATCACACCTAAAGCAATGAGAGGTACAAAGCCAGTAATAACCGCCATCAAGGGGTCTTGCACCCATTGATCTATAGCCATCTGACGACCAATTTCAAGCGACACAGTAACATTCAAGTAAGCTTTGATAACCGAGATAATAATTGAAGCAGTCAAACCTGCGCCTAGCATTCGTTTAAAGTTAGTGGACCCATTACATAAAGCGCCTGCCATATAGCCAATAATCACGCCGTAAACTATCCAGAAAAGCATGCTTATGTCACCATAGTAATTATAGCCCGCCATAGTCCCAAAAAGACCGTTATAATGACCAGCACTAGCTAAATAGTACATACCACCCATAATGAAGCCAGCAGCACCACCAGCCCATTTATTCCAAAGCAAACCAAGAACAAGCGGAATACCAAGAATAATCATTTCAGCAAAACCAGAAGTCAGAATAACAGCAATAACATTATCCGCACCAAGAACAGCATATGCACCACCAGGATTAACGTAAACAGCAAGAACAAAGATCAGCACAAGAAGAATTATGGGTATAATTATGCCTGCAAAGATATGTGATAGTTTAAATTTATTTTCTTCCAATTTTGATTCCCTTTATGTATTTTAAATTGTGGCAGGTTTATAAGCTTAATGCTTAAAATCAATATTCAAACAATTTTTTAATTTTTGTAACTAAGGTAAAGTAAATAGAATGAAAAGTCTATGCATAAAATATACCCAATTTTAAAGTAAAAATAAAAAAGAAGAGAAAAGTTGTTTTAACTTATTGATCCTATAGTGCTTGAAAGGGGCAATCGTGATGGGCATACATACGAACAAGTCCCACATTTGATACAGTCTTTTGCCCAAAGTTTCTCTACTTTTGCAAAATCGCCCTTAACTATTGCGTGGTACAGCATTGCAGGTTGCAGCCTCATCGGACATGCAGAGATACATCTGGAACAGTGTATGCAAGCGGTTGTTTTTTGACCTTTCTTCTGTTTGCTTTTTGCGAATACAATTATGCTCGAAGTTCTCTTGGTTACTGGAGAATCGACTGTTTCAAGGGCATTACCCATCATTACTCCGCCGACTACTACTTTGTGGAGGTCCTTTGTGTTTACTTTGTTTTGGCTTAGGATATCAATTATTGGAGTGCCAATCTTGACTAGTAGGTTTTTGGGATTAGCTACATCACCATTCAATGTAGTGACTCTAGATATTAGTGGCTCTCCTTCGAAAATCGCGTTTGCAATGGCGTTGATTGTTGCTACGTTCTGCACTATTGTGCCCATTTCATATGATCGTTTGCCAGGTGGTGTTTCGTAGCCTAAGATTGCCTTTTGCAGTACACTTGCGTCTCCTTGCTGATAAGTTAGAGGTTTTGCGATGACTTCTGTATTAGTTTCGTTGCCGAAAACTGATTGAAGTTTAGATATGGCTTCTACTTTACTGGTTTTTGTTGCAACAATTACTTTTGGATCGCCTAACAGTTTACGTACGACTTTGACTCCGCGTAGTATATTAGCTGTTTTTTCAATCATTAGTCTTTCGTCTGCAGTGTCGTACGGTTCTCCTTCAGCACAGTTAACAATAAGTGTCTTTATAGTGTTGCCTTGTGGTACTGATAGCTTAACACTTGTTGGGAATCCGGCGCCGCCTAAACCAATTATGCCTGCTTCACGTATCAGTTTAATAATAGTGTCATTTGGAGTCTTTGATATTTCTGATTCAGATAGAGGGGCTAAAGTTTTATCTTTGGTTTTTTTGCCGTCGTTTTCAATCCATATAGCTTCTGTTGCTGTTCCAAAGCAACTGTTGTATATGTTATCAATTTTTACAACTTTTCCAGAGATAGGGCTGTGAACGGGCGCGCTGATTCGTTCTTTGGTATCGGCTATTTTTTGTCCAATAGTTACACTGTCACCAACAGCAACTAGGGGTTTGTTTGTTGCCCCAGATTGTTGGTTTGTCAGTACAACTGCAGTTTTTGGGTCAGGGAAGATTTCTATTGGTGCTATCCGTGTTTTATCTTTATGCTCTTTTATATGAACAAGATTTGCCATTTTAATCATCTCCCAAAGGGTTTGTGTATACTAATGCGGTCGATAAGCGGTACTGCTAAGTTCATAATGAGCAGCGCTAGCAATGAACCTCCGAAGAAGCCCATAAACGTTTGTATCAGAATAGTTATTACTGCCAAGCCAACTCCGAAGATAATTTGCCCTAAACCATTATAAGGTGTTGTAGCGGGATCAGTTGCCATAAAGAACGCTAAGAAAATTGAGCTACCCATGAATACTGTGAATAATAGTCGTGTTATTAGGTCTCCATCACCGAACGCAAATGAAAATATCAGAGACATTACTGCAATTGCTACTATGTAACTAACAGTGATCTTCCATTTGATGTATTTGCGTGCTAAGACAAACAATGCTATTCCAGCGACGATAACAGCGATACTACTTGCGCCACCTACCCATCCATGATATTTCAACACAATCATCAATGATTCTATACTGGGTAAATTGGTCATCATATCAGGAGCGGCATAACAACCTTGCAGGTAGCTACCAAAAGAAGCTAATCCATTACCACCTATCGGTAAAAGATCTGAGGGGTTGCCAATTGGACCTGCCAAAGATGGAGCCATAAGACTTTCACCGTGCCAAGGTGTGAGGAGGGTCACTGCTGTAGTGGGTAAAAGAACTAGAAATTTAGCTGCTGCTGCGGGGTTCACTAGCTTTCTGCCAGCAAGACTCATGACTTTCTTGAAGAGAACAACACCGACAAGTGATATTAGAGCGATATAGTAGAATGCGAATGGTGCTTCAACAGGCAGATCATTTACCATACCAATAGCCATTCCGGGGAACCCTAGACTAAAACAGTTTATCACGATTAAACCAAAGACTGCAGCAGACCAAGTGTTGACTTCGCTATCAGAAGCAACTTTCCCAATTAATAAATCAACTAACACGGCTATACCGACTGCTATTAATGCTCCGACCGCCACGGTTACGCCTAAGTTCCATCCTGATGGGGTAATGACAGAAGACCAAGTTGCTGCTGAGACTATTGTAACTGCTAGAATAGCAAAAAAAGTGTATTGCATTAAACGATTCTTGGACATTGACGTCGTTATGTGTGGTGCTGGTTGTACAACTAATTCAGTTGAGGTTTCGTTACTCATGTTGATTAAACCTTCTCAAATAAAGAGGTATTTCTCGGTGCTAACTTATTAAACTTTTTTGCAAATACACAATTTAAACCAAAATACTCCATAACTTAAGACAAACTATAGGCATTTTTTAAATAAATTTAGCGAGGAAATAGAATAGAAAAAGGAAAAAGAAGTCAAACAACCTCAAAGACACAGGGTTAGTTAATAAAATAGGCATATATCCTAAGAAGAGGTAATACCGTATAAATTTACAAATATAATAGCATTAGTAGAGGTTACGAAATGGGTGATATAAGTTCCGAAGAGCTTGAAGGGATAACACTTAAAGTTTACTTATATACGGCGAAAAAAGCTAAGCCGGTAGGCCCAAGAGACGTAATGAAAGGCGTCAATCTTAGCAGCCCTAGTGTCGCCTATAGACATTTACAGAAACTTGACGAAATGGGGTACTTGTCTAAGAACGAATATGGCGAATACATAATTAAAAAAAAGGCGAGAATAAAGGGAAAAGCATGGTTTGGTTACAAGTTAGTACCTAAAATGAGACTTTACGCACTGCTTTTTCTCACAATTTTAATAGTAGAAATAGGAATTTTTATTATCCATTTTTCTGTTGAAACCTACGAGTTTAAAGTTTTTTTTACTCTATTAACACTCATCACTGGCTTAGCATTTGTAGTTTTCGCAGTTGAGGATATGATACAGAATAAACAAACAGTATTGGTAAATTTAGGATGAGCATATGAGTCTTTGTCCAGTTATTTTTAAGCATTCTTCAAAGAACAAGAAAATTAGTTTATTAGAGTAAGTTTTATATCACCTAGACAAATTTATGTTCCACAGTGAATTAAATGAACCCAACAACGGCGCCGTTATTCATGGTTGTCTGGCGATGCACCAGGAATTGCGTTGGCAACTGTATGTATTGTAGTTATACTAAAGAATATGCTAAAGAGCAGGAATTAAGTACAGAGGCAGCCAAAAAAATGGTTGATGAACTGGCAGATTTTGGCTCAAAATGGTTTGGAATCAGCGGCGGGGAACCTTTAGTTCGTCCAGATATTTTTGAAATTATTGAATATGCTGAACAAGAACATAATCTCAAGGTCAGTCTCATAACAAGTGGCTTTGCTTGGGATGAAGAACGTTTTGATAAACTTCGCAAGTATGAAGTTCATACAGCAGTTAGCTTGGATGGAAATCAAGAATCAAACGACATAATTAGGAGAAAAGGCGGGTATGATAAAGCATTACACGCTATGAAAAAACTCTCCGAAGTTGGGTTATTAGATTGTATAGTTACAACTATGACTAAATACAACATAAAACACATGGCTCATCCTGCAGCTATTGCTGAAGAATATAAAGCCCATCAAATTGTCTACCACAACTTAGTTCCCGTAGGTCGCGCAGGCAGTAACATGCCAGATTTAGCTCCAACACCAGAACAATACGAAGAAGCGTTCAATGAAATTTACGATATTCAAAGAAAACTTTACGGTAAAGTGAAAGTTAATGTTTACTCGCCATTCTACGCTCGTATTGTCCGCCAGAAAAATCCGGTTGACTTCTGGGAATGGTATAACGAAGGCTACCTTGGCAGATGCACAATAGGCGGTAACTATATAGGCATTACTGAGAACGGTGACTACCGAAGCTGTGGATTCCACGAAGGCTACCGCATTGGCAATGTAAAAGATAAGAAACTGAGAACTGCTTGGGAAGAACTACAAAAAAGCCCACTTCACCTAAAACTACGAGACAAGAGCAATATAAAAGGAAGATGCGGAGTTTGCGAATATAGAGAAATCTGTGGCGGATGCAGAACACGTGCTGAATACTACACAGGTGATCTTTTTGAGTCAGACCCAGCGTGCAACTACATACCGAAAGTGCTACGGGAAGACCCCAAGTATCTTGAGAGAATGCGAGAAGAACTTTATAAAAAATAATAGACCTTAGGCGTTATTATATGAACGCAAAATTATTACGTATTTCGCACCTAGAAATGGGTGCTAACTAGTGAAAACAGCGCAAATTTGTATCGGTTAGAGCAGAAAAAGTAATTTTTTCGCGCTGCGCATAATTACGCCTAAGGTCTAATGAACCCAATATATCTTCTTTTTTAGTTTTTGCCCATGAAGCAACCTATTTTAGGTGTCAGCTTCGTTTTTAAAGTAAAAATAAACATCTTGTTACTAAATAACCAATCAAACATATAGAAAGATTATTTACTTCAACTGCAGTGACAACCTATTTAGGAGATAGTTAGTGTGCCCTTAGCGTTTATAATTGGAACTGCCGGCTCAGGCAAATCACTATTCACTGCTGCATTTGCAGAATGGTTAAAAATGTCAAAACAAGATGTCGCTGTTGTAAATTTAGATCCCGGTGCATTAAAACTACCCTATCAACCAGACGTAGACGTACGAAACTATGTTGATGTTGGCAATATAATGGAAAAATATGGTTTGGGACCTAATGGCGCTCTGATTATGGCAGCGGACTTAATAGCTGACGAGATTGAAAAATTAACCAGAGACATTGAAGAAGCACACGCAGACATTGTTTTAGTAGATACACCAGGTCAAATGGAACTATTCGCGTTCAGAGCAAGCGGACCATACATAGTCAATGAATTAACTAAAGACACCAAAGCCTTGATTTACCTATTTGACTCAGTTTTTTCAATTAACCCATTAAACTATGTATCGAACATGTTTCTTTCAGCAGCAGTTTATAATCGATTCTTTCAACCTCAACTACATATTCTTTCAAAAACTGATTTGTTACCTAAAAACGAGGTTCATGCTATAAGCTCTTGGTCTGGAAACCCAAGAAGTCTAGAAGACGCAATTGAAATGAAACTTGAAGGCGGTAAAAGGCTGTTTAGCCGTAACATGATGCAAGCAATAAATAAGCTCAATTTAAGATTCATGCTCATGCCTGTTTCCTCTAAAACCAACGAAGGCATGGTGAACATTAACACAGCACTTGAAAGAATACTAAACGAAGGCGAACAATACACGACCTAGACGCTTAGCAAAGACCAGCTAGCAGCAAATGCGCCTCTTTTGGCCTTCAATTTAGTTTCTGCACCAGCCACTATAATTACGTCATTATCTTGAGGTTTTAATTCCTTTAGGATTTGGCTAGCAGCTTCAGGGTACTGTTCCGCTATGTTATCACTCACCGACTCTATGGATAAATGACCGTTTCTATATACTACAACCATAGCTTTACGGGCACCTGCAATAATAGCGGCATCCCTCTGGTCAATACCTGACTGAACTTTTTGTCCACAGTTTTTTACTAAGAAAGCATAATTGAAGTCAGAAGTACTCAGTTCAGATTTCGGCAAATCCACACGCACAGGAAAAAACTCTTCAAATTGACGCCAAGTATCTAAGCCCCTTTCAGTTAAAAGGCAACCTTCTTTAGAAGTTTCGATTAAACCAGCCTCTTTTAGCCTATTAATGATAGTTCTCACTGCACCATCGCCAACATTAAGTTTATCGGCCAACCTATTTCGTCCCAGAGGTTTTTGAGACATAAGCTCCAGAGCATAGAAGATGTGGAATATAGTAAAAGTTGTTGAGGGTCCAGGAGCTCTTTTATCTGCAACCTCGTTCATGAACTTTTTAAGTGTTATTGCCACTGTCTCAACCCTGTATATACTTTGTAGGACAGCTTTTATAACTTATCGAATAAGTGAAGAATATTCCTCGAGATACTATAGAATATCTATTAAAACATAGAAAATTTCTGTGACTTTACATAAATACATCTTGATAAGTAATTTGAAATTATAAATAGCTAGAAGTACAGTTATAGAAAACCTGGAAACATAGTTTCACAACAAAGTTCAAGACCGCAGTTTACAAAAAAAGATTAAAGTCGCGTAATTTTTCAATCTGTTTTTTGTAGATTTGCAGTTTTAAACACGTACAAAAAGACAAAGTGTTTAAAAATATTTTTTAGATAAATTTGTAAGTTATTTATGGATATTCGCAACTTGATTTGCAGAAAGCCTTTTAAGAAAACCGGCGAGTTAGCTATGTCTATTATACTCTTTGATGGAAAAGGATTCCCATGAAAAGAAATGGAAAGTATTTATTTACTTCTGAGTCGGTCGGAGAAGGACACCCAGACAAAGTAGCAGACCAAATATCTGATAGTGTTTTAGACGCAATTTTTGCCAAAGACCCCAAAGCACACGTAGATTGTGAAACATTAGTCATGCAGGGCACAGTTATAGTTACAGGCCAAATAACCACAGCTGCAACTGTTAATATACCAACTATTGTCCGCCAAACCCTAAAAGAAATCGGTTTTGACAATGCCAAAGATGGTTTAGATTGGGAGACTTGTGGAATACTTGTTTCCTTAACTGAACAGTCGCCTGACATTGCTAGAGGTGTAATCGAGAGTGAAGGCCATGAACAAGGCGCAGGAGACCAAGGCATGGTTTTCGGCTATGCAACTAACGAAACAAAAGAGCTTATGCCTCTACCAATTCTACTTGCCCAAAAACTCGTTAAACGTTTAGCTTATTGTAGAAAAAATAACATTATGCCTTATCTTAGGCCTGACTGTAAATCACAAGTGACAGTTGAGTATGAGGGCGGTAAACCACAGAAAATCAAAACAGTAGTAATCGCAGCACAAAATAATGGTTTGGTTGAAGATACTCTGCTAAAGAAGGATGTAATTGAAAAAGTCATAAAGCAGGTTATTCCAGCCGATTTGCTAGCTGAAGACGTTAAGTACGTTATAAACGGTACAGGAAGATTTGTAATAGGCGGAACACTAGCTGATTCAGGTCTAACAGGCAGAAAAATCATCGTTGACACCTATGGAGGCGTTGGAAGCCACGGAGGAGGATGCTTCAGCGGTAAAGACCCATCCAAAGTAGACCGCTCAGGCTGCTACATGGCAAGATACATTGCTAAAAACGTTGTAGCCTCAGGATTAGCAGAGCAATGCGAAGTTCAAATAAGCTATGCGATAGGAATTGCAGAACCCATCTCAGTGTTAGTCAACACATACGAAACAGGTAAACTGCCAGACGAAAAAATTCTTGAACTTGTTAAAAAGAATTTTGACATGCGACCAAAAGCAATAATTGATCAACTCAACCTGTTAAGACCAATCTACAAAAAGACGGCTGTTTTCGGGCACTTTGGGCGAGATGATGTAGAGTTCCCATGGGAACGAACTGATAAAGCTGAAATCCTTAAAAAAGAGCTTGAAAAAGCTCAAAAGGCATAAGCCTTACAAATTTTTTCCATTTTTTAAGTCTTTTAGAAAAATTTTAAACCTAAATATGTAGAGTTTAAAGTTAAGCTGTTTAAAGGATAAAAAGTCACAGGTTTAGTGGATATCTGATTCTGCAAATGATGATGATTGGACTTTATGTCTTCGACTAAATATTGCCAAGTAAACCAAAATAGAAGTTATCACAACCAAAACTATCAATAGAATTATGATAAATAGATAGTGAGGTATAACAAATATTGAAGTGTGTTGGCTTGTCGCTCCATTGTACTGATTATTTCCTGACCAAAACGCTTGGATGTCAAGTATGCCACTGTATTGTGGGAACCAACTATACATAAAACTGCCATCTAATTGTGTTTCAACAGTGGTTATTGTTATCCAATCGCCGGCGTTGCTTTTAGCGCGTAAAGTAACATTTTCGCAGGCAATTTCAGGTATAATTTGACCTTTTATTGTTAGTTCATTGTTAACAATAATTACAGGTGGATAGCAATTAAGAAGCAGAGTGCTGGGATCAAGTTCTCTCAGAGTTACAGATACGGGTTCAATAGGTAATATATCTGTATATAGAATGGGTATTATTTGGGCGGATTCGTTGCGGTATTCATTTGAGCATTCTCCTATTCGCCAACCTTGTCGCCAGTTTCCGCCAGTACACTCCCCTACGTAGTAAGATACATTCTGGTAACTTATACTATAAACATTAGTTCGCGCATCTCGTGGAGGTTCATCTAAAGCCACCCCAATTTGCATGTGTAATTTTTCTTTATAGTATAACAAGACAACGTCGAGCCCTCCGGCCTTAAGGATGGACGCTGCGATAAAGGCTAAAAGGTCACAGTCACCTTTTCCAGCAACCAATGTTTCTATTGGGTACTTGGGCGGAACTGATTCTTCGTAGACAATTTGATGTACAATCATTAAAACGCCGTTTGTGAAATCTTCGGTGTCATTATAAATTTGACATATACTATCAGCTATTGGTTGAACCGCAGTGGGAGTAACGAATTTTTGAAGGTCTGACGGGAAAAATGCAGTGTGGCTTTGAACTCTATAGTAGTGGTGTAAATCGTTAGGAATAGTCATGTTGAGTTCATAAGTAATATCTCCGTTTGGGTGTTCGTGGAGTAAAAAAGAAGAAAAGTACGGTGAGTCTTCGTTCTGTGCACAACTGAGTGGAATTAAGGAAATAATAAAAAGGAATGTTGCAGTTAAACACAATGTTTTAAGATACACTGGTTTTTTATGCAATCACAGCACCTATTTTCACTGTTTTTTTAAGGCAAAAGGGCGTCTAAATATTTATCCCAAATTATAGCCCAGAAGTAATGATTTTGCCGCCTTTTTCTTTGATTAGAAATGTAAGTTCCTTTACTGTATTTTCTAATGTTTCAACAGAATTTGGTGTTCCTCCGCTCATGGTGAAGTGAAGTTCTAAGCTATCTGAGTTTGGTGAACAAATAGGATGAGACTTAATGTAGACACCGGGATTGTCATTCATAACCTTCACGATTAGAGGCGCTAGTCTTGATTCAAAGATGTCTTCTAAGAAAAGGCTTTTTTCAAGGAAACTGTAAGGTCCGACAATTTGTTTTATAACTATTGAGATAGCGTTGTCGAAAATAGATGCCATTTCTTTGGGTACCCCAGGTAAGGCAAATAGTAAAGTTCCGCCTAGGTCAACATGTAAAGCAGGTGCAGCCCCGATTATATTGTTGACGGGTGTTGCATTCGCCGGCATAGTTGCCATTTTGGTGCATTCAGGGGTCATCTCGAAGTCAGAAGAAATAGCGTATTTCTTTGCGTATGCTGTACATTTCTTTTTAACCATCTCATAAGCTATTTGGTTAACAACTAATTTCTGGTTTAGGGCTTTTGCTATCCCTTGAAATGTTTTGTCATCAAAAGTTGGACCTAATCCTCCAGTAGTTATTATTAAGGAGGGTTTACGCTCTTTAGCTTCTAATATTGTTGTAGCTATTGCTTCAATCGAATCAGGGATTACAGTTATTCTTTTGACAACTGCACCTAACCTCGTTATTTGTTGAGCTAACCAGCGTGCGTTAGTATTTTCGATTTTTCCGATAAGTAATTCGTTACCTATGCAAATGACTTCAACATCTGCAGCCAAAAGTATTCCTCAAATGTTCCATAGAGAGACAACTACACTTTAATTAGTTTTATTAAAAATTAGTTGTATCTTGCAGAGTCAAAACTAGGAAAAATGTCTAACCTTTTTTAGGGTTGACTTATTTCTTGCTAAGCCACCATTTTAGGTATTCTTTTCTCCGGTTTTCTCTGATTTCGTCGTCAGTTTCTTCAGCAGGCCTATTTTTATCTCTTAAATCATTGAGTTCTTGTTGTGTTACTGATAAACCGCAGCTCTTGCAGACATGGTGTTTGGTGGCTATCAAGTAATGCATTTCTCCACCGCATTCAGGACAATATATAGTCATTTCAATAGTCACTTACGGAGTTTTTATAGTAAAACGCGTCTCGGGAAATATTAGTCTTCGCATATTTTTCTAAAATTTTTAACCTTCAAAAAAGGGTTATACATGAAGGTAAATTTTGTTACTGGTGTAGCGTCCACTGTTCATTTCTTGCTCAATTTCTTTGAGTAATAATATACGTTTAAAAGTAGCAGGGTGAGTAGCAAATAGGTAATTCAGTTTTGCCCAAGTTGATTTGGATTCATGTTCCATTGCTAAGTGTAGTTCCCTTTCGTCTAAAACTCCATCTTGGTCTAAATCGTACTGGTTTTTCTTCTGCATTATCTGGGAGATTTCACGTTTTGCCGTCGCTGGATCTTCGATGTAGAAGGCGCGTGGACCTTCAGGCGTTTTGGGAGAAACTGATAAGCCATATGTTATTTTTGCTAATGCACTCTCCAAATGATGGGGGGAACCTGTTAAGTATGCTGAGAATGCGTCTGCGTAGTGTTCTCGAAGTCTACTTAACCTCATTACAATTAGAAAAGTGATTAAATATATTGCAAAAGAAATTGCACCGATTACTAATAGTATAGCTCCGCCACTATCTTTTTCATTTCTGCGTCGACCACTAAACATACCGGCGCGTAAAGTGATCTGCGCAATCATGTAAGCAATCAGCGGTAACGTAGAAAGCACAGTCATTACGAGGTAGTCTTTATGTTTAATATGACCTAATTCGTGAGCTATAACACCTCTAATTTCGTCCTGATTCAGTTGGCGCAAAAGTCCCTCATGAACAGCCAGAGTGGCTCCCTTGGTGGTTCGACCAAAAGTGAATGCATTAGGTGTATTATTGGGCACAACAGCTAATTTAGGCAAAGGCAGCCCTGATTTTTCTGCTAGATCTCTTACTGTGGATTCAAGCCAAGGGTTTTCGCCAGGCTTAAGATAATGCAATCTAGTTGTAGAGGCCACTATGACTGGTCCAATAGCATATTGAAAAAGAATAAAAAGCACTGAACCTCCCACAGCAATAATCAAGCCAAAGAAAATATCCAGTTCTAACAAGTAGACTATTCCCAAAACGAAGAGAGAAAAAATGAAGGCAGATAGAAAGATTGATGTTGCCATTGCAAATTTTAACTGTGAAAGATTAGCCAAGCATTAACCTCTCTTTTAATTTACCGTGTTTGAGTACTGATTTGAAGAAATAAGGCTTTTCCCAAAAAAAGATGGATATAAAATTGAATGGGTGCTGCGGAAGTTATGGTTGTACATGCACTGAATCTATGTAGAATTGAGCCCAGCCTCGAGCGTAAAAAGTTATGGAGCTAATAGAGCTTGCACAAATTCCGCAGTCAATCCAACTAGCCGAACCAGAAGGATACACTGTAGTAAGGTACCCGGCTGATGTGTACACTTCAACTGCCCCTGAACCGTACCCATACACATAGACATGCCCAGAAGTCTGCGCATTTAAAGCACCACTAACCCACCCATTAATTCCATATGGTTCTGCAGCAGATATAGAGGTATATTGCCCATCACTTAATGGACCTGCCATTGCTGTTGGATTGTAAGCTGGGCCACCACATCCAGCGATACTTGAAACGTATTTGTATGTTGGCTCAGAAACAAAGACCGCTTGCAACGTATGCGGTGCATCCATATAAACATTTATCGATGTGCTGTATCCAACGCTCGATCCATCCTTTAGCCAATAACCCAGTACTTTGCCTGAATCGGGATAAGATATAACTTGTGCATTAGATCCAGAAAGGTATTGTTGGTTTCCAGAAGGTGAGGTGTAACCACCGCCAGTTGCAGAAATAGACAATGTGTAATATGTGGGATTCGGAGTATAATGTGCTACTAACTCGCCATCTGAAGCGATTTGAATATTTGCTGGGCGACCATAAGAACTGCCTTTGTAAGTGAAGTGCGTAAAGGTATAGTTTGGCACATCAGTAACATTAATTGTGTAGACATTAGGGATCAGTCGACAGCTACCTAAAATTTGCGATTGCCCAGCTATGGTGAACGTAGGTGAAAGCCCATCACTAGCAGATAGTGTAAGTAATGGCTGGTATAACTTTATGCTACTGTCGCCGAAAACTCTCATTCTATTATCGGGAGTATTTTGGAATCCGGGATATTGTCTAAAGTCTTCTGGAAAATACCCCGAATAAGATAAATAACCAGTACCACTTCCAGGCCACCAGCAACTATACCCTTGATTCAGAACGCTATCTGCATATGAATCAGAAAAATACATAGATGACGCAAAGTTCAAGGCATCATGGACTGAATAATTTTGGGTAACACGATAGTAAAAGAATATTATAAATTCTTTACAAGGCCCTAAATAACCTTCCCCATAAAAAGTTGGATGCCCCTCAGATTCGGGATAACTACTAATCATCGGTGAATATCCAAGAAAGCTTATGTAACATTGATCATCGTAATCAGGATTTGCAAAACCATCGCTACTCATATTAGGATTATTAGTCCAACTCGCAGGTATTCCATAAGTCGGAGCCTGAGCCTGATTGCATACCCATAAGAAAATGAAGAAATGTTCATTCGAAGAAATATTACCACCTAGAAGCTCATAACTAATAGGATATCCTTGATCATCTTGGATTGCAAAATTATCTGAATATTTATGCCCGACATAAAATATTGCTGTTCGGTCGTAGTTCAGTTCATCATTATGGGCATTTTGGCCTACTCTATTCACTGTGGTACCGTAACCTGGATCCCAACACCAATTCGATACGCTATACCCAGCATCCGAAGTAACTTCCTCTATATACGAGCAAACAGTCTTAGACGCCTCCCTTTCAGCACCATCAACTGTATCATTATGATAGCCATTAAGTGAATGTATGCATGCGTAAATTTCAGATTTACTTTGGGGGTCAATGTCCGCACTAACTATGGGTAAGGATGCGCTGAAGAAAAGCGATATACCTAACGCAACGACACATAATTTTGAAAGCTTTTTACTGCCGATAAATTTTAAAAATCTTTTACGATTACTTATCAAAGCTACAATCGAGAAAAGTGAAAAAACAAGCAAAAATTGAACAGGTAATATCGCCGTGCCTGCAGTATTATCAGCATTTATGGTGTGTTGAACTTCAATCACATTTCCATAATATGATGTTAATAAATTACTATCTACAACTACTTCCTGCATATGGTTCACTTCGCCAGTATCAGCCCAGAGGTAAACAACCATACTAGAAACGTCACCTGGATAAAATCTATCAAAACCCAAGGGAACAACCCATGTGGGATATAAAGTGAATGGGTCACCTCCACGGGCAGCTGCCTCAGTGTCAAAGTTTTGATAAACTAATACTTCATCGCCTGATGAATCAGAGGCAATATTAAATCCAGATACGGTTTGCTTGAAACCATCTTTATCGGTTACTTCATACGAAAAAGTTTTGGAAGCTTCAATGGCAATATCTACTGCTTTCTCAACTGAGATTTTAGGTACGCCTGCAACATTATAGAAAACCCAATTGTTCAAGAAGAAAATGAGTTGACCATCTTCAAAATTTAGGACAATGTTTTTTCTTTCAGCAATTACACCAATAGAATCGATGTAGGTCCATTTATAAGTCACAATTTTTTGGTTAAAATTAGATACTTCAAACAGTATGTTACTATCAGCCTTTGTAAAATTATTGCTTGCGTCAACGTTTTCTAGCATAGACGCGCACTCGGAATAGATTAAAAGGTCTGAATACATTCGGTATCTTTCTAAGAACCCTTTTGCTATATCGACCGTATTAGTGGTTGGCTGCTTAGTTGTTGGTTGTCCTTTTAAATCACTAAAATAAAGCAGATGTAAGTTATCTTTTATGAAAGAGCAAGTCACTCGAAAACTTCCGTCTGGGGAGGACAAATAAATGTCAGTTTCTTTTTGAGTCTTTTCTAAGTAAATACTCACTCTTTCAATATTTTGTGTTAAAGTGTATTGTTCTGTCTTTATGTTTACGACATCGCTTAAAATTGATATTGTTTGTGTTTGTAGATCAGGTTCTGCTGCGTTGGTTGTAGGTAATATAGCAATACAAGTGTTTAAAAATAGTAGAGCTGTTAACAAACTATAGAAAAAAAATTAGATTTTTTCATTTTTCTTCCCCAGATAGTATTATACAATTTTTTTGCACAGGTTATTTATAACTTTTTGCAAAATAAAGGGCTAAATAAAGATGTTTGCCACAAATGATAAGGAGAATTTAAGACAAGTCCCTTTTGTTGTTTTTTTAAAAAGGAGATGATTACTGTGAATTGTGTACCTTTTTTGTGTTAAGATAACGCAATATTTTATAAGGACTAGGTCGTTCACTTGTCTGTTATTCTTTTGTCATTACAATCACTTGCCTTACACTTATGTTTCTTGAAGTGAACCAAAAACGCGGTAGCCACAATCAGTACAGCAGACACAACAACAATGAACAAAAAAGGCAAGAGGTCCGGTGACGATTCTGGCTCCGGTACAATTGTTGGTGTCGACGTGGGTAACGGCTGCAAAATAAATGGTGCAATAACCGGAAAATTATCGACATTACCCGCATTTATCACATATGGAATATTACCTATTCCGGTGTCGCCAATT
>Ga0209723_1002349_pt1 | contig 25603 bp, 23 predicted proteins | sample BiotimSIPDNA_2_FD_185750 | JGI IMG/M metagenome (GOLD analysis project Ga0209723, IMG submission 185750) | Anaerobic biogas reactor microbial communites from Washington, USA - Biogas_R2 time_0 SIP DNA (SPAdes) (version 2) | ecosystem: Engineered > Bioreactor > Anaerobic > Unclassified | place...
GCAAGTATGGCTTCGGAAGCGATGATGCTGTATTTTCCGGTTCGATGATTAACCAATCGCTCAGTGAAGAGCTGTTCAGTTTTTCATTTGCCGCCATACAGTATGTCAAGAAGTCTCGGGATTTTGATGCCTTTTCTGCGACGGCTGCCTTTAATTCGTCCGCAATTCCGGAACCGGCAACCCTGTCGATTCTGGGGCTGGGTGCTTTGGCGATGCTGCGTCGAAAACGCCGTTAATTGAGAATAAAATATTTTGCATCCGATTGCATTGGTTTTGCCGATGCGGTGGATGCGCTACCGAGGCGTGGGAGAAGACCGGAGGTGGTTGGTACCTTATTCCTGAATACGGGCAGCGCCAAACAGGCAATTTACACCCCTTTTTGTCTGTTGGGTCGTTGCCGTGTTGACTCGGTGTTGGGATGAAGTTTATTATGCATAGCGAGCTGGGTTCCGTACAGCGCGTGTAGTGCCAATGATGGCGGATAATAAGGAAGAGACTCTTAACTCGGAGGAGTGAAGCGATGTGGAAATGTTTTGCAATTTTGTTGGCCGTAGGGGTATTGGTCTCCTCGGCGTCTGCGATTTCAAGCGATTCTCAAGGATTGCTGATTGGCAGTGAGGTAGTGGTATTGGACGGTCAGGACATGGTTTTAGATTTTGAGATGGCCCCGATGACTGCCATCCCCGAACCGGCGACGCTGGCGTTGCTGGGGCTGGGTGCGGTTGGACTGCTTTGCAAACGCAAATAATATCGAAGGGCGGGCTTTAACACTAAGCTCGCCTTTTTTCTTGCACAACGTGCAAGGAGATATCTGGAGTAGGGTGAGTGCCTTTTATCGTAAAGGCATTGGCCGGTGTTCGACAGATGCAGCGAAAGCTGTATCTGTCGGGCATAAGCCGTGAGGATGGCCCGACTGGAGAATCGGGATGGAAAGATGCGATGTGGGAGGGCGATAAGAGGCCCTTATTCCCTCTGAGCATCGTAAATAGTTCGCAGGATGGGCTTTAGCCCATCATGAAGAGGGTGTTTGATGAGGGGATGCCCTGTGTTGGGCGTCCGGGATGCGGGTGTTGGAAAGAGGTGGTTTTTAATTATTGAGTTGCTCCGCCCTGGTGGGTGGGGTTTCTCCGAACTCGAGAGTCGCAGGCAGCTTATGCCTGCGGCTCTTTCGTTTTGCGGGCGAACAATCAGTGCGGCTTGAGGCGGGTGGCGCCGAGTTGGCCGCAGGCGGCCTTGATGGAGCGGCCGCGGCGAAATCGCACGACCGTTTCCAGCCCCGCGTCCGTCAAAATCCCGGCAAACGCCCGAATCCGTTTGGGCGGCGACGGTTCAAACGGACAGCCGTCAAAGGGGTTCATCTCGATCAGATTCACATTCGTCTTTAGCCCTCTGAGCAGTTCAATCAGCAGGCGGGCCTGCGCGTCGCTGTCGTTGACCTTGTGGATCAGGCAATATTCTATTGTGATCCGGCGGGATGTTTTTTCCAGATAGTCTCGGATCGCCGCGAGGATTTCGGCGAGGGCGTATTTTTGACTGACCCGCATCAGCTTGTGCCGGGTCGCGTCGTCGGGGGCGTGCAGCGAGACCGCCAGACGCGGATGCAGGGCACACGCGGCCAGTTTTCGAATCGCCCCCGGCAGGCCGCAGGTCGAGACCGTGATGTGCCGGATGCCGATGTTGGCTCCTTTTTCGTGGTTGAGCAACTCGACCGAACGCATCACATTCTCGAAATTGTCCAGCGGCTCGCCCATGCCCATATAGACGAGATTGTGGATTTTGCCGCCGAGGCGCTGGGCGTGATAGACCTGATCGACGATCTCGCCGCACGTCAGATTCCGCTGGAACTTCAGTTGCCCGGTCGCACAGAACGTACACCCCATCCGACAGCCCGCCTGAGTCGAAAGGCAGAGCGTATTGCGGCCGTCATCACGGAGCAGCACCGTCTCAATCCGACAGCCGTCGGCCAGGTCAAAGACATACTTGGTCGTCCCGTCGGGGTCGTGGTGCTGCTCGGCAAGCGCAATGCCGGAGATGGTATAGCCTTCCGCCGCGAGTTGTTCCCGCAACAGCTTCGGCAGGGGGGTAACAGCGTCCAGCGCCCCGACGTGCTTTTGATGAATGAAGGTAAACAGATAACCGGCCAGAAAACGCCTGTGCCCGAAGGATTCCACCGTCTCGGCCAACTCGGCCGCCGTGCAATTTTTCAAATCTTTTTCCATCCGGCATACTCTAAAGAATCCGCCGGCGTAATGCAAAGAGAATCCAAAACAGCGTGGGCATCACAGATTCCTGTTCGTGGGAAATTCCTTTTCCAGGTCGGCGTCAATGTCAAATTCGTCCGGAATCGAATCGAGCATTTCGGTCGCTTCGCTGTGGTTGGCGTCGGACATGGACGCTTTTTCAAAATCGTGCGCGTCGGTCTTTTCTTGAGAACCCTCCGATGGCTTCAGGTAGTGCTCAAACGATGCCGGTTGTCCGTCGATCTGCAGCACGAACTTGACCGGGCCGACCTGGATCAGGTCGCCGGGATTGAGGCGGGCTTCATCGACCCGCCGGCCGTTGAGAAAGGTGCCGTTCCGGCTCTTGGAATCGCGGATCATCACCTGTCCCTGGTCAAGACTCAGTTCGCAGTGCTTGCGTGAGACCATGCTCAGGGGGAGGCAAAAATCGCAGTCCTGCCGTCTGCCGATGGATGTTACGTTACTGGGGAGCGTAAAACTTTGCGTCGTGCCATCTCTCTTTAACAGAACCAGATTCACAGTCATCCGCAGTTCCTTTCAGAAAAGAGTTGGAATACAGATTAATTATAGCCCAAAGCGTCGCTCAAACAAGAGAAAAATCATAATGTTTTTCAGCCCGTTAAGATTTCCAAATATATGTCTTGCATATTCGTTCATGGGCTGTATAAGTAATCATAATGTATAAAGTTAGGTCAAAATCAACACTTTTTTTATGGAGAACACGATGAAACGGACAGCAGGATTGTTGATTATCGCATTAAGTCTCGTATTGGCAGCAGGTTGCAGTAAGAAGGAGGAGCCCGTCCAAGCGACGCCGGCCCCTGAGCAAGAGGCACGCGGCATGTTAGACCAAGTCACCCAAACGGTCAATCAGGCTGCGCAGACGTTCGCGGCGAAGATCGATTTGGATAAAACTGTCGCCGAACTGAAAGCCGAGGCCGAAAAGATGGATGTCGCGACGCTCAAAGAGGTCGCCGCCAAGTACAAAGACGCCATTATGGCCAAACAGGACCAATTCGGTGATATTACCGAAAAGCTGACGGCGATTCCGATGGCCCAGCGGCTTGGTGACGAAGCCAGACAACTTACCGGCGAGGCCCAGCAGATTACCGAATCGCTCAAGGCACTGACCGACCGGCTTAATGTCTATGTAAACGCCATCAAGGCGAAAGGCGGCGATGTCAGCGGCTTGACTCCCTAAGGAAAGCCATTAGGTATCATGGGCATCTTTCCCGTGAGATTATACAATGTTTAATGTTGCACCTACTTTTGGCAACAGTAGATGAATGCCGGCGGCAGGTTTTTCCAGATGATGGGTGACTTTTGGACCGTTGCGAAAGTGCGCTCTATCACGGCACGAAATCGTTTGGCCTGGCGCAGCGGCAGGGCGTGTACGTAGGAAAACGTGACGAACTTGCCGCCCGGCCGCAGGACGTCTCGCGCGGCGCATAGGATGCGATCCTGAAGGGCGGCGTCGAAAGTGGACCACGGAAGGCCGGAAACAATACAGTCCGCCGGTGGAAGGCGATAGGATTTCATAATCCGGCCAATGTGTTCGGCTGAGCCGGCGACGGTCCGGACCGTCGCCATCTTTTTTCGCAGCAGCAGCGCCAGATGTGCGTCGGCCTCAATCGCGACGAAATGAGCGTCGGCGGCCAAATGACACGCAATAACGGATGTAAACGCCCCTGTTCCCGGTCCCAGTTCGAGAACTGTTTTGGCCGAACAGACGTCCGCCAGCCGGACAATTTCCTGTGCCAGTTTCGGGCCGCTGGGCGCAATGGCTCCGATGGATCGCGGCGAGGCGATAAACTTGCAGAAAAACAAAACCGTGTTTTGGATGCGATTTATCATATTCAAAAGCAGGAGGATAAGTTTCTCCCGCGCGCGGCAATTATACCATGTCCGTTTTCATTTGCGTAAGATTTTGTGCAAAATGCTTAGGAATTTTTTTCTGCGGCTGGATGCCCCTTCCTGCTCCCTTTCTTCGGAATCGGCGGCTTTATTTTTGCAGTCACGGCCAGCAGAATCGCGCCCAGCAGGATCAGGTAGAGGCTGATGTTTTGTGAGATTGTGCCGCCTTTGTAGAGCATCCACCAGGCGTATTCGAAGGGGTTGTCGTCGCGGAGCGATTCCAGGCCGAAGCGGGCGATGCCGTAGGCGATGAGGGTCAGGCCGAGGATCATCCCCGGTTTTTTCAGGCCGATTTGACACCACAAGAAATAAAAAATCGCCGAAAGCAGAAACGCGTTGAGGCTGGAATAAATCTGTGTTGGGTGTACGGGCAGGCAGCGGTAGGGGCCTTGGGTGACGGCTTGTTTTTGCGCGTCGGTGAGCAGTTCTTTGGGCTTGAGAGCGGCTTCGAATTTATTGGCGTCGGACGCCGGTATCCAGCCGCCCTGACGGTCTTTCCAGCCGAAGTAGTCGGTCGGCAGGTCGAGCAGCGGTTTTTCACGAGATCGGGCCATGTCGGGGTAGGCCTGGCCGTAATAGGGCAGGCTGGCATACGGAAACCGTATTGCCCATGGCACATCGGCGGGCCGGCCGTAGCAGCAGCCGTTCATCAGGCAGCCGAGCCGTCCGAAGGCCAGCCCCAGCATCAGGCCGACGGCCAGCACATCAAAATAAATCCGCATCGGCAGTTTTTGGACATAGAGATAAATCAGCAGAAAGCCGACTGCGCCGATTACGCCGCCCAGCAACACAAATCCCGCCCCGGAGAAAATCATCGAAAAAATACTGACGGCGGGGTCGTAATGCTGGATGATGTAAAACAGCTTCGAGGCGACAATCCCGGTCAGCAGGGCGTACAGGGCGGCGTTGGTGATCAGTTCGGGGTTTTGGTCGGCTTTTTTCATCATCCGCCGCATCAGCAGCACGGCCAGCAGAAAGCCGATGACCATCAGCGTGCCGTAGCTTTTGACGGAAACGTCCAGAAACGGGATTGTGAACAACTCCGGGTGCATTGCTTAATGTACTTGGAGGGGATGAAAGTTGTTGTGTTCGTCGCAGCAGATGACGCTGGGATGAAGAGCTTTCATCTCGTCGGGCGTATAATAGGCGAAATTCATAATGATGACGATATCGCCGGGGCTAAACAGCCGTGCCGCGGCGCCCAGCACGACGATGTCCTTGCTGCCTGCCGGGGCGGGTACGACATACGTCTCGACCCGCTCGCCGTTGGTCACGTTGGCGACCAGGACTTCTTCGTAGTTGCTGATGCCCGCTGCCTGGAGCATCTCAATGTCGATACCGATGCTGCCGGGGTAGTCGATTTTCGTTTGCGTGACCCGCGCCCGATGAATCTTGCCTTTTAACGCTTTTACAAACATTTAATTCTTTCTCAAAATTTAATCAATCTCTTGAAGGTCAAATGGTTATGACTATTACGCCGCAACAGGTTTCGGCCTGTCAGCCTGCATCCGTTTAAACTCTTACAGGGTTAATTTGCTATTTATACGCGATTTTTGGATTATTTCAAGTCCAGTATGCAATTATCAATCAGCCGGGTGGAGCCGATATGCACCGCCAAAGCGACCAAGCAGGGTTGGCCAATGCGGGCTATTGATTCCAGCGTTTCTGTGTCCACGATGTTGATATAGTCAATCCGCCCGCGGGCGTTTTCGATGATGGCCTGCATTTCGCTGATCAGGGTTGCCGCGTCCCGACAGCCCTCAGCGGCTCGTTGGCGGGAGTGTTCGAGGGCGTGGTGCAGGCAGACCGCCCGCTGCCGCTCATCCGGTGACAAATATCGATTGCGGCTGCTCATTGCCAGCCCGTCCGGTTCGCGGACAATCGGACAGACGCGGATTTCCAGCGGCAAATTCAGGTCGGCGATCATCCGGCGGATGACGACGGCCTGCTGGGCGTCCTTTTGGCCGAAATAGGCGACATCCGGGGTGGTGATATTGAACAGCTTGGCGCAGACGGTCGTGACGCCGCGAAAATGGCCGGGACGGGATGCGCCGCAGAGTTTGTCGGTAAGTTTTTCGACGGTGACCCACGTGATTTGCTCCTGCGGGTACATCTCGCCGGCGGCGGGGGCGAAAATCACATCCGCTCCGAGTTTTTCGCAATAGGCCTTATCCTGTTCGAACGTTCGGGGGTAGCGGGCGAGGTCTTCGGTGGGGGCAAATTGCGTGGGGTTGACAAAGAGGCTGACGACTACGAAATCGCACTCGGCAACCGCCCGCTCGATCAGCGCCCCGTGGCCGGCGTGCAGTGCGCCCATCGTCGGCACCAGGCCGATGCGTTTGCCGTCCCGCCGCGACGCACGCACGCAGTCGCGCGCCTCCGCAATGGTCGTGATAATTTTCATTGTGTAGTTCCCGCCGCCAGATAATGTCGAAACTCGTTGGCCAAATACTCGGCCTGTTGTGTCGTTTCGCATGCGATCGCCGGCAGCCGCACGATCGGGCACGTTGTCCAGGACGCGAACAGCGACTCGTATTTTTCGCTCAACCCCTCCAGAAACGCCCCTTCGATGCCTTGTTCGTAAGGGCGGTTGCGCCGATGAATCCTGTCCAGACACAACTGGACGCTGTCTGTTAAATAGATTGCCAGCGTCGGCTTGACAACGGCTTCGGCGACAATCTCATATTGTTTGCGATAGCGAATCACATCATCGCCGGCCAACCAGCTTGACGCATAAATCGGGGCTTTGTCAAAGATGTAATCGCTGACATAATAACGGCCGTTCGTGAGCCGATCGCGCCGGAGCTGAGTGGCGCTGCTGGACAAAAAGAACAACTCCGAATCCAGTGCCTTATCTCGATATCCGTGATAGACCTCGGCCAGATAAGGGTTTTCGTCATATTGTTCACAAATCAATATCGCGTTCAGACATTCAGACAGTCGCGTTGCCAGTGTCGTTTTGCCGACGCCGATGAGGCCGGCAATCGAAATCAACTGAGGGCGCGTGTTATCCCGTACAAAATCCCGCTCGTTCAATCGGGCATAGAGTTCGTCTGCCGTGCGATGCAGGATTGGATGTCGTGCTTGGCCGTCCAGCTCGCACAGCCCCCGCAGCACAAACGACCGCAGATGCATTTCGGGATGCGGCACAGTCAGCTCCGGCGATGCAATCATATCATCGCCGTACAGCAGCAGGTCCAAATCGATGGTGCGCGGCTGCCAGTGTTTGCCGCTGTCGTGGACGCGCCCCAGCTTTTTTTCGATCGCGTGCAGCGCCGCCAGCAGGGCCGTCGGCGACAGCGTGGTCTTAATCTGTGCGGTCGCGTTGAGATAGGTCGGGTGGTCGGGGTTTCCCAATGGCGGCGTTTCATAAAACCCGCTGGCGCGTACCGTCCATATCGCCGGGTGGGCTTCCATTGCCTCCAGTGCTGCACGCAGGTTCGCTGCCCGGTCGCCGAGGTTTGAGCCTAAGCCGATGTAAACCATTCTTGCCATAAAAAAATGCAGGGCGGGACATTCCCACCATTCACAAATCAAAGATCAAAAATTAAAATGAAAATTACATATCAAAATGCAAAAAGAAAACGGTCGATGACCGAAATCAGAGTATCTTCATTCGTTCCATTGCCTCGGCCACGCGGTCGGGGTGGTTAAAGGCACTGAGGCGGAAGTACCCTTCGCCGGCGGCGCCGAAGCCTGCGCCGGGTGTGCCGACGACATTGGCTTTCGTGAGCAGTTTATCGAAAAACTCCCACGAGCCGAGGTCGGCAGGGGTCTTTAGCCAGACATACGGGGCGTGCACGCCGCCATAGACCGCATAGCCGAGTTTGGCCAGCGCTTGGCGGATGGTCGCGGCGTTCGCCATATACAGGTCGATAATCTTACGGATCTGCTTTTTGCCTTCGGGGGTATAGACCGCCGCGGCCGCCGCCTGTGTCACGTAGCTGACGCCGTTGAACTTGGTCGAGTGCCGCCGATTCCAGATGCCGTGCAGCGGGACGGGTGTGCCGTCTTTTTTGTAGGCGACGACCTCTTTGGGCACGACCGTAAACGCGCAGCGCAGGCCGGTAAAGCCCGCCGTCTTGGAAAAGCTGCGAAACTCAATCGCCACCTTGCGTGCGCCGTCGATCTCATAGATTGAATGCGGAATATGGTCATCCTGAATGAATGCCTCATACGCGGCATCATACAGAATAATCGCCTTGTTCTTAAGGGCGTAATCGACCCACGTCTTAAGCTGTTCTTTGGTCGCCACCGCGCCGGTCGGGTTGTTGGGGTAGCACAGATAGATCATATCAACCGGCTGTCGGGGTAATTCCGGCACGAAATTGTTCGCGGCGGTGCAGGGCATATAGACGATGTTGTCGTAGCGGCCGGAGGCGTCCGCATCGCCGGTGCGCCCGGCCATGACGTTGGTATCCACATAGACCGGATAGACCGGATCGGTGACGGCGACGGTGTTGTCCAGCCCGAAAATCTCCTGCAGGTTGCCCGTGTCGCACTTGGCGCCGTCGCTGACGAAGATTTCATCGGCCTCAACGGCCATCCCGCGCGACTTGTAATCATTTTCGACAATCGCCTCGCGCAGGAAGCCATAGCCCTGTTCCGGGCCGTAGCCGCGAAAGGTCTCGTGTCGGGCCATCTCATCGACGGCCTTGTGCATCGCCTCGATGACTGCCGGAACCAGCGGTTCGGTCACATCGCCGATACCCAGACGGATGATTTTTGCGTCGGGGTTGGCCTTGGAAAACGCCGCGACCCGCCGCCCGATTTCGGGGAACAGATACCCGGCCTTCAATTTCAAAAAATGCTCGTTAAGTAAAATCATTTCCTATTTCCTATTTTCGAATTTCAAATTGAATTAACGTAACACGGGCTTCCAGCCCGTGATCACGGCCAAGATGGCCGTGCTACTTTAAAAGTGCTCACGAACGTACTTGACCGCATTGTTGAAGATTGTCATCCCGTCGCCGAAGCCTTCGCGTTCTTTCAATCGCGTCCAGTGCGGGTGCTGCGTCAGCCGGACGAATCGCTCCGGGTGCGGCATCATGCCAAGTACGCGGCCGGTCGGGTCGGTCAGGGCGGCAATGTCGTCGTCCGAGCCGTTGGGGTTGACCGGGAACGCCCCGCGGCAGCCGTCGGCATCGACATAGCGAAACGCGACATAGCCTTCATCCCGCAGCCGGGCCAGCGTCAGCGGGTCGCGCGCGACGATCTTGCCTTCGCCGTGCGCGATGGGCAGAAAAATCCGCCGGTTTGGTTCGAGGAAGACGCAGCGTTCCGTGCCCGGCTGGAGATAGATCCAGCGGTCTTCAAACCGTCCGCAGTCGTTGTCGGTCAGCGTGGCCGGGTAATCGGTCGCCAAGGCCGCCGCATCGCTGCGCAGTCCCGGCACCAGCCCGGTCTTGATGAGCACCTGAAAGCCGTTGCAGATGCCCAGCACGAGTTTGCCCTGCTCGACGAAGCGATGCAGGATGTCGCGGAGGTGGTGGACGACCTGATTGGCCAAAATCTTGCCCGCCGCCACGTCGTCGCCGTAGCTGAAACCGCCCGGAAAGACCAGAATCTGCACGCCGTCCAGCAGCGCCGGCTCTGCCATCAGCCGGTTGATATGAATCCGCTCGGCCTCAGCGCCGGCCAGCCGCAAGGCCTGCTCGGTCTCTAAATCACAATTAATCCCCGCCGCCCGTAATACGATTGCTTTGACGTTATCCATTCACGTTCCCTAACAAAATATAAACCATGAAGCACATGAAGTGCATGAAGTTTTTTTTTACAGGACAAAACTTTTCAGTCCGTCTCTCAACAATTTTACATTAAAGTTTATCAGTAAGCCGGTTTTCTTGTTCATCAGTTTCATATAGGACAAAATCTGAGCCTCGTGAACAGGGCCTAATTGGTCAACACTTTTCAATTCAACAATGACTTCGTCTTCAACCAGAATGTCGATGCGGTAGCCGCAATCCAGCCGGCATCCTTTGTATTCTACCGGCAAGGGCTTCTCAATTTCAAATCTTATCTCGTTCAATCGCAATTCATGACACAGACACTGCTGATAGGCCGATTCCAGAAGTCCCGGCCCGAGCGCCCGATGTACCTCGATGGCACACCCAATAATACGATTGGATAACTGACTAAATTCTCTTTTAACCATTTTTAATCTTCATGCTCTTCATGTGCTTCATGGTTAAATCAAAGTGAGAGCGGGTTTTGCCACGCGGCTTTTAACGTGTCCAGCGGCTGGTCGATGACGGTTATTTGTTTTCGATCCAGAATTTTGAGCCGCTTATCGTCAGTGACCTGTCCGATCTGGCCGAACGGCAGGTTCAGCATCCATTCGGCAAAGGCATGGTAATTGTTCGGCGACACTTCCACGATATAGCGGCTGTTGGACTCGGCAAAAAGCTGGGCGTCGGTCTTGACGCAGTCGTCCGCCGTCGGCAGGCCGCGCAGGTCGGCCTCGATGCCCAGCCCGCCGGAAAACGCCATCTCCGCCAGCGCCACGGCCAATCCGCCTTCGGAGCAGTCGTGGCAGGCGCACACCAGCCCTTGCGCAATCGCCCGACTCATCCGTTTGGCGGTCTCGGCGGCGACTTTGATATCCACCGTCGGTACGGTTGCGCCGAGGTGGTCATAAATGCGGTAGTAATGCGAGCCGCCCAGTTCGTTTTTGGTCAGGCCGACGACAAACAGCAGGTTGCCCGCCTGCTTGACATCCATCGTCACGCAGCGGTTGACATCCTCGACGATTCCCATCGCGCTGATCAAGAGCGTATGCGGAATCGAGATGCGCTTGCCGTCGTCGCGGACGAAGGCGTTGTTGAGCGAGTCCTTGCCGGAGATGAACGGCGTGCCGTAGCCCATCGCCCCGTCATAGCAGGCCTGACAGGCACGCACCAGGGCGCCGAGCGTTTCGGGGTCGGTGCAGTCGCCCCAGCAGAAATTATCCAGCAGGGCGATGCGGTCAAACCGCGTCCCGACGCAGATCAAGTTGCGGATGGCCTCATCGATGCCCGCCAGCGCCATCCAGTACGGGTCGATATCGCCGTAGCACGGGTTCATCCCGCAGGCGACGGCAAAGCCCTTGTCGCTGTCGAACTTGGGTCGCAATACCGCCGCGTCGCTCGGCCCGTCGTTGGTGACGCCGCCTAAGGGCTTAATGACGCTGGCGCCCTGCACCTCGTGGTCGTACTGGCGAATAATCCATTCTTTTGACGCGACGTTATACGACGACAGAATCTTCAAGAGGTCGTCGCCGTAGTCGCCCTTGGCCGCCAGAGACGGCTCTACAATCCGCGGCGTTGTCCAGACGGCCTTGCGGTCGTACTTGCAGATGCCCTCGTGCATAAAGTCCATATCGAGCTGGCCGACCTGTACGCCGTTGTATCGTAGCGTCAGCTTCTTGTCGTCGGTAAACCGCCCGATGACGGTCGCATCCACGTCCTCGGCGGCAAAGATCGCCATAATCGCGTCGAGCTTTTCCGGCTGGACGGCGATGACCATTCGCTCCTGCGCCTCGCTGATCCAGATTTCGGTATAAGACAGGCCCATATACTTGAGCGGCACTTTTTCAAGGTCCACCTCGGCGCCCAGTTCGGCCCCCATCTCGCCGACGGCGCTGCTCAGGCCGCCGGCTCCGCAGTCGGTGATGGCCTCGTACAGCCCGGCATCGCGTGCCTGCAAAAGTGTATCCAGTGCTTTCTTTTCCGTGATGGCGTTGCCGATCTGCACGGCGTGTGAAAAAATCGTCTCGTGTTCGTGCGTGATCTCGCCGCTGGAGAAGGTCGCCCCGTGGATGCCGTCGCGTCCGGTGCGTCCGCCGACCACCACGATCAGGTTGCCGGATTGGGCATTCTTGAAGCACTTGTCGCGCGGCATAATGCCGATACTGCCGCAGAATACCAGCGGGTTGGCCAGATACCGGTCGTCAAAATACACCGCCCCATTGACCGTCGGGATGCCCATCCGGTTGCCGTAGTCGCGCACGCCCGCGACGACGCCCTTCATCACGCGCCGCGGATGCAGCACGCCCTTGGGCACGTCTTCGAGCTTCATATCCGGCCTGCCGAAGCAGAACACATCTGTATTGGCGATAGGTTTTGCCCCCATCCCCGTCCCCATCGAGTCGCGGATGACGCCGCCGATGCCGGTGGCCGCACCGCCGTAAGGATCCAGCGCCGACGGGCGGTTGTGCGTCTCGGCCTTAAAACAAATGGCCGTATCCTCGTCAAATTCGATCACCCCGGCGTTATCGACAAAAACTGAGATGCACCATTCCTTGTTAAGGTCTTGTGTTCCCTTAAAGACGGTCTCCTTGAGCAGATTCTTGAAGTGGTACGTCTGGCCGTTTAAGTCCATCTCTACGCTGCTCTTGAGCGTCTTATGCACGCAGTGCTCGCTCCAGGTCTGCGCCAGCGTCTCCAGTTCCACATCCGTCGGCTCGCGGCCGATGGTGCGGTAATGCTCGCGGATGGTCTGCATCTCGCGCAGGTTCAGGAACAAATCCTTCTCCTTGCTCAGCCGCACCAATCCCTCATCGTCCAGGTTGCGGACGGGCATTTCCGTCAGCGTCAGCTCATACGGCCGGGTGTGCGGGTTGGGCGGTTCGGCGTCGGCCCCATAGATGACCTCTTCGATGCAGTCGTTGGCCAGTGCCCGGCGGGCAATCGTGTCCCGCTGTTCGTCCGTGATCGCCCCGACCAGGACAAACTTGCGTGCCGTGCGCACCGATTCGACCGCCGCGGCTCCCATATCCTTCAGGGCCGCCAGCACCGACTCGGCCACCGGATCGGTCACGCCGCTTTTCAGATGCACCTCAATCAGCGTCGTTGGCTGCTGGCCGGTATTCACTGCCCGTCGTCCGATAAAATAATCCTGACAGACCGTATCGGCCAGCAGTTCCCGACCCACTCGCTCGGCAAACGCCTCGTCAAAATCCGCCTCAATCAGATACACCCGCGCCGAGTGGACCGCTTCGACGGATGCTATCCCAAGTTGCCGGATATCCTCCAGCACGCCGTGGCCGTGAACATCCGCAAACCCCGCCTTTGGGGTAATTTCAAACCGCCATTGTCTCACAAGTCATTCCTTTATATATACTTAATTGAAATTCCATCCCATTTATCAATCGTCAATCGTCAATCCCTTTGGCTCTTCCCCTGCCAAGGGGAGATGGCCGTCAGGCCGGAGGGGTATAAAACAGGCATCTTACACCAGACTAACCCATTTCTCAACCAAAACATAGCGTGAACATTTTCAACGTGTGAAGATTTTTGTTGGCACTTTATGGGGGATTAGGGTGATGATAGTGCAGAAAAATACCGGGGGGGGTAATCCGCTTCTCCTCCCGTGTTGGTCGGGAGTGTGGGCGAAAACGACCGATGCAGCGGCCTCCGAAAATCGTCTAATCCATCTGCGGCAGAGGATTGCCGGGGGCGCAGTTGAGCAGGAATGCCACGGCTCGCTGAGCGTCGTTGCTTAATCGTGTTATTTCGGTCTGCATTGCCTGCTCCGGCCATTGCGTCCACTGCGGGATCTGCTGTGTGAGCATATCAGACCCTTCCAATACCTGCGCCAGCGCGGCAAAATCCAGCGGTTGCGGTTCGGGCTTTTGTTCGGGCTTGAAAAACACACCAACCGCCAGTAACACTATGGCCGCTGCGGCGATTCCGATTGCCGCCGGACGCCATGTTTGTCGCTTCGCAACGGGGCGAAGCGGGGCGGCATCGATTTGCCGCATCCGTTTCAGGACAGCCGTTTCGATCTGCGCGTGCTGGGCGTCGGTCAGCCTGTCGGCTGTTCCTGCACGAAGCTGTGCGTCCAGACGCATGAGTTGTTTATCGACTTGTTTATAAGCCATCAGTCTTTTACCCTTTCGGCCGTCAGCCAATTGCGCGGCCAATCGCCGCGGGCATTATTTCCGGCAAGATAACCCAGCCGCGCCGCCAGACGCCGCCTGGCCCGATGCAGCAGCACCCGCACGGCGATCTGTGTTTTTTGCATCACGTGTGCAATCTCGGAGATATCCATATCCTGCTTATAACGCAGCCATAACACCATATATAAATTGTCGCCCAAGTCTTCGGCGATTGTCCACAGGTCGTCCATCGGTTGGGTCGTGGTGGTGCATTTCGCCGATGGCAGGTCGGTCTCATCAAGGGGCTGGAGTTTTTTTTGGCGGTAGCCGGAGACGATCAATCGGTACGCAATGGAAAAGAGCCATTTTTTCAGCGGATACTGTCTGTCGAAAGTATGCAGACTGGTAAACACCCGCAAAAAAGTTTCCTGCACAATATCTTCGGCATCCTGCACGCGAGAGGTTCTGCGGGCGACAAATTCCGCCAGCGGACGACTGTACCGCCGCACAATGACCTCAAATGCCGCCCGGTCGCCCGCCGCAGCGCGTTGTATCAGTTCCTGATCGCTTGTTCTCACCGCATTGGTCATTTGACGTCTTGGACGATCAGTTTAAGCTGGGAAGCGGATGTCTTGGCTATATCTATCAACTTTGCCGGAGGGATACGGAAATCGAATGTGATAGTCGAATTCGTCCGTGTCAGGCTGGACGCCTGAATCAGCGTGTCTAGTTCCGGACATACCTGTTGATTGAGCATCGCATAGGAGAGCATTCCGCGAGCGAAGAGTTCGATCTGCTCGGCCGCTTCGACGCTGCTGGACTCAAGGGTGGCACTCAGTCGAAGGTCGCCTTGTTCTTCGATGGCCATTAAAGAAATCGATTGTGAATTCCGCAAAATTGCCGCATGCTGCTGTTCTTTGGTTAGCTCCGGCAGATTTGTCGCTGCCGCGGCCATAAAGGCCTTCGGCGACCATTGGGTGAGCTGCCACAGAGACGGGTTCGTTTCGGCTGTCAGCGCGGCGACCCGGCCCTCCCAGACATCCAGAATTTCTGTCACCGCCTTTTGGGTCTGTCCGATGATGATCAGATTATCATGGGCAAACGCGCCGACTTGGTCAATGCCGCGCTTGGGTTCCTGCCAATGATAGAGCGTTTGATCACCGTGTTTGCTTTCGCGGTACGCCGGTGCCTGGGCCAGTATCGCCAGCAATTGTGGGCGATTAAATGTCCCGTATATCAGCGCAACGGCGTTGGCCTCGTTCGAATCCGGACCGACTACCGTCAATGCGTATATATCGGTCAACGGATCGCTTCCGGTCAACTGTTTGATGGCATCCAGCTTGCTTTGATGGTGTGCCTGGATTTCGTGGCTGACAAGCCGGCCCAGGGTACTCTCTTCAAAGGTCTGAAAATTAACATGAAATACCCATTTTGCCGATGCCGGAAGATGCTCTTTTTGCACGGGAATGGCGACACCGGTTGCGCTGAGCAATATCGTTGCAGCGACCATACACATTATCATCGTTTTCATCGTGTTATCCTTTCGTTTGGTGAGCATGTCATTTGACGTTACATAACGCCGGTCCACCCTTTTCATACGCCTGTCTCCGCCAAAATGTTACAAAAACTCAAAAAAAGACCCTGCGCAGCTTATTTTTTGTCGATCAAGACCAGCCAAAAAGCGTGGACCATTCCCGGAACAACGCCCAAAATCGTCAGAATAATATTGATCCAGAAATGCAAGCCGAGACCGACCTGCAGAAACGCACTGACCGGGGGGAGAAAAACGGCAAGGATAAGCTTGAGCAGCATCATCATGAGCGGCCTCCTAAAAAACGTTATATTTGCATGACGAACGACATCCTCATAATACAGCGTGGGAGGTGTAAATACAAGGATTATTTGCATTTAGGATGTGCGGCAATCGGTGTCGTCGGGGGACGCGCGACACAGACAGACCGCACCTGTCAACAACGGGCAAACCGGGCCAGAAAGTCGAGCAGTCCATTTGTCCAAAAGAAAGAGAGAGACGGCGGTATCGAGTGTTGCTATTTATGCGCTGTCTTCCTGAGGGCATTGTCGCGTCAGTTAGGTCAAACACTTCGGCACCTGAAGATCGTACCCCACCGTGATAACCGGTGATTGACATCCGATTTTTATTGTGATGCCGGCACTGGACAACATCCTGACGCAGTTGGACTGTTTTTATCCTTTCGACATCTGCCCCTCCGGGTTTTTGAATGCCAGGCTCGACGGCAGTTCTGTGGGTCTGCGCGAGTCAGGCCAAGGAGGAGGAGGGTGATGAAGGCACTAACTCGAATAACTCCGCCTTTAGACAGTTCAATTTTCAAAGACCGTCTTGTGCCCGCGTTTCAGAAGCATCGGCCATCGTCTTACGCAACTACAGTACCCTATTGTCGGGACAAGTGAAATGGGGAATATCCGTAAATGCAGGGGAAATTGTTTAGCTTTTCAAATGAGCAGCGACAACTGCGTGTGAGCCTGAATGCGTGCGTGAGCTATTCCCCCATCACCTGACAGACCACCTTTCGTGTGCGGCTTCGGGTGTCAAAGTCGATCAGGGTGATTTGCTGCCACGTGCCGAGCGCCAGGGTGCCGCCGGAAAACGGCACCGCCAGCGACGGGCCAAGCAGGCTGGCTCGCACGTGGGCGTGACCGTTGTCATCGTGCCAGGTGTTTTCGTGCTCATAGCTGCCGTGTTCGGGGGCGAGCTTTTCGAATGCGGCCTTCATATCGTGCCGCACCAGCCCCGGCTCATACTCAATGGTCGTGATCCCGGCCGTTGAGCCGACATTGAAGACCGTTACCACCCCGGCGGCCAGTCCCGATTGGGTAACCGCCCGCTGCACTTGTTCGGTGATATCCACCAGATGACAATTTCCCTCGGTTGCGACCTCAAGTGTTTTTGTGTAAACCATCGGCGTTCTCCTGTTTTTTATGAGTATAGGCAAAATTGATGCGTTGTCCACAATTCTAAGCACTCAATTTTAAACCCTAAAACCTAAACAAATTCAAAAACTTAAAGACAATACACACTTTTGGCGGATTATTGATAACTCTTTTATTATCAATGAGTTAACAAGCAATTGGTGGGTTTTCAGGGCTATTTCAGGGGCTGAAAGGTAATTTTTTGAGAAAAATCTGATTTTTTTTTAAAAAGACCTTGCATCTGAATCCTCGAACCGGTATAAAACGCCACTCGCAATCGAAAGCGGTTTTCGGCTTGAAAATGCCGGAAACAAAAAAAGTTAAAAAAAATTTAATTTTATTGTTGACGAACTTTCGATTGTCGAGTACAGTACTTTTCTTCGAGACGCAAACGAGCGGGCAAGTAAAAATGCAACACCGATTGCTTGGCCGCTTATTGTTTCCGAAATCGGGATAGCGGTTGTTTTCGACCGTTAAACTCGAAAAGCTATTTGACAAGTTCATAAATGGTGCCGCATTGCAACGAGAGCACAGGTCGTCGAGCCTTCACGACAAGGGGTTCGATGTCCTTAAACCAAAATTGGTGTGAAAAAACGTCCGGATTCGTCCGGGCACATCAGCTTGGTTACTCGTTGCGTGAGCGAGTTTTTTTAAGTTGATTCCTAATCAAAGATTTCCGTTTAACAACGGAGTCAGTGATACAAATTGAAGAGTTTGATCCTGGCTCAGAACGAACGCTGGCGGCGTGGCTAAGACATGCAAGTCGAACGGACTATTAAATTGGGTAACCGAAATAATAGTTAGTGGCGAAAGGGTGAGGAATGGATAGGTAACGTACCTTTGGCTTCGGAACAGCGTCCCGAAAGGGGCGATAATACCGGATGATATCATGAATTGTAAGGTTTGTGATCAAAGATTTATCGGCCAGAGAGCGGCCTATTCCCTATCAGCTAGTTGGTGAGGTAATGGCTCACCAAGGCGACGACGGGTAGCGGGACTGAGAGGTTGGCCCGCCACATCGGGACTGAGACACTGCCCGGACCTCCACGGAGGGCTGCAGTAACGAATATTGGGCAATGGGCGAAAGCCTGACCCAGCGACGCCGCGTGTAGGATGAAGTTCTTCGGAATGTAAACTACTGTCAGGGATTAGAAAGTTTCGATTGATCAATCCCAGAGGAAGTCACGGCTAACTTCGTGCCAGCAGCCGCGGTAATACGAAGGTGGCAAGCGTTGTTCGGAATCACTGGGCTTAAAGGGCGCGTAGGCGGGCCAGAAAGTGTCTTGTGAAATCCCACGGCTTAACCGTGGAATTGCTCGGCAAACTTCTGGTCTTGAGGCAAGTAGGGGTGTGTGGAACTCTTGGTGGAGCGGTGGAATGCGTAGATATCAAGAGGAACGCCGAAGGTGAAGACAGCACACTGGACTTGTACTGACGCTGAGGCGCGAAAGCGTGGGGAGCAAACAGGATTAGATACCCTGGTAGTCCACGCTGTAAACGATGCCTACTAGGTTGTGGGGGTTCTGACACTTCCACAGTCGTAGCAAAAGTGTTAAGTAGGCCGCCTGGGGAGTACGGTCGCAAGGCTAAAACTCAAAGGAATTGACGGGGGCTCACACAAGCGGTGGAGCATGTGGATTAATTCGAAGCAACGCGCAGAACCTTACCTGGGTTTGACATGCTTGGATGGCGTCTTGGAAACAGGAACGTCTGCCCTTCGGGGTGAAACTTGCACAGGTGCTGCATGGCTGTCGTCAGCTCGTGTCGTGAGATGTCGGGTTAAGTCCTTTAACGAGCGAAACCCTTACCGTTAGTTGCCATCAGGTTATGCTGGGAACTCTAACGGGACTGCCGGTGTTAAACCGGAGGAAGGTGGGGATGACGTCAAGTCCTCATGGCCTTTATGCCCAGGGCTTCACACGTGCTACAATGGCAATTACAGAGCGACGCGAGACCGCGAGGTGGAGCAAATCGCAAAAAAATTGCCTCAGTTCAGATTGCAGGCTGGCAACTCGCCTGCATGAAGGTGGAATCGCTAGTAATCGCGTATCAGCGATGACGCGGTGAATGTGTTCCTGAGCCTTGTACACACCGCCCGTCAAGTGATGGGAGCCGGGAGTACCCGAAGTCGGATTGCTAACCCGCAAGGGAGGCGTCTGCCGACGGTAAGCTCGGTGACTGGCACTAAGTCGTAACAAGGTAGCCGTAGGGGAACCTGCGGCTGGATCACCTCCTTTCTAAAGGATACCTTTAGACACGATTGGAGCATTCCTGCTCTTAACAATCGTGTAATGTCAGGTGCTCATTGTTGCATCGGCAACCATTTATGAAACTATATTAAGACCCGGTCCGTAAGGCCCGGGTCTTTTTGCGCGCGCACTTGGCCCACAAGATACGAACCGGCCATAGATAGCTTGGCGCGGCAGAGCCGCAAGCAAAATTCTAAACACTAAGCTCTAAGCGTGATTGATTGTTGAGAATGCGGAACCGCCGCTGCGTGTGTTGTCTTGCTTAACGCAGTTGTTCCTGTTCCCGCCGGGTGGCTTCGCGGAGGACATTTTTTTCTCTGTCCGTCAGGCTGGCCAGTCCCTCCTGGTGGATTTTTTCGAGAATCCGATCCACCTCGATTTCAAACGACCGCTCCTGTTCGATCTTTTGCGACCAGCGTCCTTTGGTTTTCTCCATTCGCATCCCGGCCAGCAGCGGCTGATAGAGCACATAGAGTACTCCCACCGCCATCCCCGTCAGGTGCGCCGCTTCGCCGCCGGCGTTGGTGCCGCCAAGAAAGTTCAGGAGGCTGAAGATCACCACAAGGATCGCCATTGTGCGCATGGTCATCGGGATCAAACCGAACAAAAACACCCGCAACTGGGGAAAGAGAATCGTAACCGCCCCCAGTATCCCGTACAGCCCGCCGGACGCTCCCACCATCGGCAGGGCGGGCAGAATGTTGAAGATCACCAGCAGGGTATAGACGACGCCGCCGGCGGCGCCGGCACTGAGGTAGAATTTTAAAAAACGCCTCGACCCCCAGCGATACTCCAGCAGCGGGCCGAAGAAATACAGCACGATCATATTAAAAAAGATGTGGAAAAAACCGCTTAGGTCATGCAAAAACTGATAGCTAATCAGCCGCCACACTTGTGCAATGTTGCTCCAATTCGCCGGATGAACGCTTGCCCAATCATACACCGGCCCGGCCAGCGGCGGAATCAGCGCACAAACCAAGTATATGCCGATATTGATGATCAACAGCCACTTAACCACCGGCGGCAGCGCAGGCTTGGCGAACTGGACATACTGTCCTGCCGACCTATGCTCATCCTGTAAATAATCGCGGTCGTAAATACCCATAAGCGGTCGCAAATCTCATCATTAACAATGCTATTATTCATTTACTATCGTCCGAAACGGCCTTCGGTTCAAGCTTAAATTCGAAGTGCTGTCCGGATGACGCCTGTCAAATACGTTTGTCCTTCGTGCAATCCGTCACGTTCTGCATGACGGTTTAAAGCCTGCCCTCTACCTGGGGTAGTAGTATTGCATGGCTTCGGGCATCATTTCTTCAATGTAGCGGATGCGCGTGGCGTCAGCCGGGTGGGTGCTGAGCAGTTCCGGCGGGGCGGCCCCTTCTTTGGCGGCGGACATGCGCGTCCAGAAATCGACCGCGGTGCGGGGGTTGTAGCCGGCCATGGCCATAAAGATCAGGCCGAGGCGGTCAGCCTCTTTTTCATGAAGACGGCTGTAGGGCAGGAGGACGCCGATCTGGGCGCCGAGGCCGTAGGACTGCATAAACAATTCCTGGGTTGCGGCAGGGCTGGTTTCGACAGCTTTGGACAGGGCCATGCCGCCCATCTCATAGAGCAGGCTCTGACTCATCCGTTCGCTGCCGTGCCGTGCGACGGCGTGGGCGATTTCGTGGGCGAGGACGACCGCCAGCCCTTCGTCGTTTGGGGTGATGGGCAGGATCCCGGTATAAACGACGATCTTGCCGCCGGGCATACACCAGGCGTTGACCTCATCGCTTTCGATGGTGTTGAACTGCCAGTCAAAGCCGGCGATGGTGTCCATCATATTATTGTCGCGGCAGTACTTCTCGACGGCCTTCGCCAGACGTGTGCCGACACGGCGGACCTGTTCGCTGTGCGCAGGATTGGCGGCAGTCTTGTTTTCGCTCAGGAAGGTGGTGTATTCTTGAAGGGCCATGGAGTTGACCATCGAATCAGGCACCAGATTCAGTTGGCTTCGACCGGTGATGGCGACTTTGCCGCATCCGACCAAGAACGGCAGCATGCAAATAAGCAGCATGAGTTTAACACGATATACGGCAGCCATAAGTGTTCTCCTAAAAGGTTGAGGTTATCGGTGGTAGAGTTTTGACGCGGGGACAAAGGGTATTCTTCGGCGGGATGCCGCCCTGCAGGAAAAGATCGCCGGAATCAGGCCGCGGCGCCGCACAACCGCCCAACGTTAAGATTGCATCGGAAGCCCATACACCATCTGTCAGTATGCGGCTTGCTTTCAAGGTACAATCCTTTCAGTCGAAATTGCTTTCTCACGCGTCGTTTTGTTAAGCATATCACCTTGTACGGGCAAAGTCAACGAGGGGTTTGTGAGTGTTTTTTTTGTTTCGGGCATTTTCTGAGGGTGAACAGGTTGATTTCGCCGGGGCAGTGATAGCGGACGGGGACGCCGGAGGCGCCTGCGCCGCCGCTGGTGTAGCCGGTCATTTTTCCATGATTCCAGAGTCCGCGGATACACTTTCGGGGTGCGGCGGTGGAAAAGACGACGGCCGTGCCGCCGGGCAGGCAGATCTGGCCGCCGTGGGTGTGGCCGGAGAGGTAGAGGTCGATGTCTCGCTCGGCGGCCTGGGCGTACAGTTCCGGAGAATGGGACAAGAGAATCTTGAAGTCGTCGTCGTTCAGGCCCTGCATCGCCAAATCGAGGTCGTGGGCCTTGAAGTAGTGGCAGTCATCAACGCCGACGATATGGAGGGTTTGGCCGGCGCGTTCGATCGCGGTGTTTTCGTTGAGCAGGAGAGTGGCGCCTTCTGCGCGGAGAACCTCGGCCAGCGGGGAGTAGTCGTGGTTGCCGAAGATGGCATAGACGGGGCTTTTATCGCGCAGGGCGCGGGTGATAATGCCGGCGTTTTCGGCGGCCACGGCGGTTATATAGTGGTGAAAGCAGAAATCGCCGCCGAGGATGGCAATATCCCGCGGGAGGTCGGCGGTCAATTGCAGCACCTTGTCGAGCAGGCCGGGGATGCGGTCGGCGTGGAGGTCGGAAATCCAGAGAATGCGAAAGCCGTCAAAGGCATCGGGCAGATTCTCAAAGGCGAATTCCTGATGCGTCAGTCGGACATTGAGGACGTTGCCAAACCCGCGGTTGTAAAGGCCGCAGAGCTTGAGGAAGCCGCCGAGTACCGGCTCCATAAAGGACAGATTTTCCCAGCGCAGCCACCAGAACCACCCGCGACGGATAGCGTGCTTGCGATGCTCGTGTTCGACGGACAAACGTTTTTCAGATACTGGACGCAATGGCAATCTCCTTTGCATTTTGGGTACAAAAGGATTATAATAAACCATTTATAGATTTCCAGACAAATGCATCGAAAAAAGGGATAAATAAAGGGTAGCCACGCAGGTCTTCCCGGTACTGTATTGCCATCGGGGCGAACCTATGTGTTCGCCCATCGTTGCGAGTTGGGTTGATGATGCGGTTTCAAATGGCTGCGGGCAGACACATAGGTCTGCCCCGACGATGAAATTATGGATGCTAAACGAATATATATAAAAAGTTTCGGCTGTCAGATGAACAAGCTGGATTCGTCGCTGGTCACGGCGGCGCTGGCCGAGCGGGGGTTTGTGTTGACCGACAAGGCGACCGAGGCGGACGCGGTCTTGATCAATACCTGTTCGGTGCGGGAGCATGCGGAGGATCGGGTGCTGTCGCATCTGGGGCATTTGCGGCATCTGAAGAAGACACAGCCGCAGTTGGTGGTGGCGGTGATCGGCTGTATGGCGCAGCGGATGGGGGAAACACTGCTGGCGCACGAGGCGGTCGATGTGGTGGCCGGGCCGGGGCAATTGCACGAGGTGCCGGAGTTGATTGATAAGGCGATGGCCGACCATCAAAAACGGATGCACGTGCTGGACAATATCCGGCAGCCGGCGGCCAGCGAGGCTATCCGCGACATTAGCGAGCGGCTGGATGCGTTTGAGCTGGCGTACGACTCGGATGCCAATCATATCAAGTCGCAGGCGTTCATTCGGGCGATGCGGGGGTGTAACAATTTCTGTTCGTACTGTATTGTGCCGTATGTGCGGGGGCCGGAGGTGTCGCGGGCGCCGCAGGCGATTGTCGAGCAGGCGAAGAAGCTGGCCGGCGAGGGGATCCGGCAGATTACGCTGCTGGGGCAGACCATCAATGCGTATCGCTATACGGCCGGGGACAGAACTTATACGCTGGCGGATTTATTGGAGCAGGTCAGTGCGATTGACGCTGTGCGGTGGGTGCGGTTTATTACGAGCCATCCGGGGCAGTTTGATCCGTCGATTTTGCAGGTGATGGCGGACTTGCCGAAGGTGTGTCCGTATCTGCACATCCCGGCACAAAGCGGCTCGGACAGGATTCTTCGGGCGATGAATCGGGGATATACGGCAGAGGGGTATATCGAGCTGATCGAAAAGGCCAGGGCGACGGTGCCGGAGCTGGCGCTGGCGGGCGATTTTATCGTGGGCTTTCCCGGTGAGACGGACGAGGATTATGAGGCGACGGCGGCACTGATTCGGCGAGTGCGGTACAAGAACTGCTTTGTGTTCAAGTATTCGCCCCGGCCGGGAACGCACGCCGAGAAGAAGCTGGCCGACGATGTGCCCGCCGAGGTCAAGCAGGAACGCAACGCCAAGCTGCTGGAGATCATCAGCGAAATTGCCGATCAGGACAATCAAACGTTTTTGGGCAGGACGCTGGAGGTGCTGGTCGAAGGCCCCAGTAAAAAACCGCACCTGAACAAGGCCGAAAACGAAGACAACCCGCAACTTGTCGGACGGACGAAACACGATTATATCGTGGTCTTCAACGGACCGGAATCCTTGACCGGCCAATTCGTCAAGGTCCGCGTTACCAAAACCGCTGCCTTGACGTTGTTTGCGGAACTGGTCGCATAATAAAGAAACCATAGATTTCGCAGATGACGCAGATTTATTGTGTTTGACAATTCGCCCGTCGGGCGGGCGGACAACAAGGGATGGGCGGTTCCGTGTGCGGCGGCGGGGGTTGTGGCGGTCGTAACGGGGTTTGTGATGACATTTTCATGGCCGCTGTCGTCGCCATACAATCTCGCCTTTGGGGAGATGACGGTGCTTTTTGGGGGGGGCTGCTGGGGGCAGGGGGTGCCATTGCCAAGGGGTGGGATTTGTTCCCGCTGTGCTATTATGCCCTCTTTGCCGGGTTGGCGGCGATATTGATCGGGATTCGGTTCATCGATTTGGGGCTGACCCGCACGCCGCTGCTGTCGGGGATAGGGTTTATTCTGACCGGCCTGTGCGGGGCGATTCTCCTGTTTGCCACCGCAGCGATTTTGGATTTAGGGTTGCATTTGGTCAATAAGAATAAGTATACTTGTGGACAAGAAGTTTTGATCATTTTAAGCTTTGTTTTTTGATATGGGAGAGATTGCTATGAAAGCCAACAGAATGGGTATCGTTGCAGTTTTGGGGATTGTGATACTAATCGTTGTGTTGGGCTGTCGATCTGGATCTGACAGGTCGCCTGCCTCAACGCAGACTGTAACTATGGAGCCGCATCTGCAGGCCGAGCGTCGTCTGCCACAGGGTTTAAAGGAGGTTGCCAGTGCCGCCTATCCTTCGGTTGAGGGTCTGGCCTCCGGCAGTGAACAGGCGCAGGAGCGTCAGCGTGCGGCAGTCAAGGAACTGGGGCTGCCCTTGGAGGTCGATTGTGAGATGACAGGGATGCGGTTTCGGCTGATTCCGGCCGGTGAGTTCGTGATGGGCAGCCCGTCCAATGAAGCCGATCGCAACATCGATGAAGGCCCTCAGCGCACGGTTAAGCTTACAAAACCGTTTTATATGGGCGTAACGGATGTTACCCAGGCCCAGTACCAGCGTGTGATGGGCAGCAATCCAAGCACCTGGAAAGGTGACAACCTGCCGGTTGAGCAAGTGAGCTGGAACAATGCGACGGAGTTCTGCCGTCGGATGTCGCAGTTGACCGGATTAACCATCACTTTACCCACTGAGGCGCAGTGGGAGTACGCCTGCCGTGCGGGAACAACCACGCCGTATTATTTTGGCAGTAATGCCAATCAGTTAGGCGACTACGCATGGTTTACCAGCAACAGCGGCGGTAAAACCCACCCGGTCGGAACAAAGAAGCCGAACGCATGGGGTCTGTATGATATGCACGGCAATGTCTGGGAGTGGTGTCAGGATTGGTTCCAAGACAGCTACAATGGACTGGCCAATACCGATCCACAAGGGCCGCAATCTGACGCCTACCGTGTTCTGCGCGGCGGCGGTTGGAGCTACGATGCTCTCAACTGCCGGTCGGCCGCCCGCGGCAGGGACGCCCCCGACTACACGTACGGCGGCTACGGGGTTCGTGTGGTGTTGGTTTCCGGCGG
>Ga0209723_1002351_pt1 | contig 25560 bp, 18 predicted proteins | sample BiotimSIPDNA_2_FD_185750 | JGI IMG/M metagenome (GOLD analysis project Ga0209723, IMG submission 185750) | Anaerobic biogas reactor microbial communites from Washington, USA - Biogas_R2 time_0 SIP DNA (SPAdes) (version 2) | ecosystem: Engineered > Bioreactor > Anaerobic > Unclassified | place...
GCGACCACACCGTTGGCCACGCCGAGTATACAGCCTGCGTCATAGGCATAGGGCCCGTTGGGGATAACGGGGGTGCGGTCTTCACACCGTTCCCAGGAACGGCCATCCCGACTGTGAACGAGCTGCACGTCTATGGGGCCATCATCATTGCTTTGCAGGGGACCTTTACGCTCGGGCGGTCCGGTAAAGTGAAAAAGTGTCACAAAACCAAGATACTGGTCTCCGTAGGGAAAGGCGGACATGTTATAGAACTGGCCGAAACGACCGCCTTCCTTTTCGATTTGTGCATCGTCGATTTCATCAGGCGCCATGACCAGAAGCGGCTTGGACCACGCCTGCATGTCGCGGCTCTCGGCCAGATAGACGGTGCGCCGTTCGTGACCGCGCCATTTCACGTTCCGTTTATGGAAAGCCAGATACGCGCCACTTTTCGGGTCATACATCAGAGTACAGGTATCCCCCGAGGGCAGTACCGGGTTTTTCAGATAGAGATGCCAGTGCAGGCCGTCTTCGGAATAAGCGGCCCGGTACCCCCGTTCGTTGCCGCCTTTATACCCGAGCATGGCGTAGCGTTCTTTCGGGGCGGCGTCCGGATTGTAAACGACACTCGGGCTGTGCAGGGACGTCAAAACGCAGTTGTTTTCCCTTGTGCCTTGGAACTCGGCCAGATTGAGCCTCGGCCGGTTCCAGCGGAGACCATCCTCCGAGGTGGCGTAAAGGACGCCGCTAAGCCGGTTGTACCACATGCGGAACGCGCCCGTTTCAGGATCGCGCAGGACCGTACCGTAAACATAAACGCGCTGATCGTCTCCGTCCCGCTCCCAATTCATTTCGGGTCCCAAGACGGGTCGTGGCGGTTTCGTGCAGGGATGGGTGTGTCTTTCCATTCCAGACTTGGCCGATACCAGCGAATCATCAATAAATATCTGGGACTCGGCGCCTATCCATACACCGCTTTCCCGGGCATGTCCGGGTTGTGGAATGAATAACGAAAAGAGAATCAGAACAACGGATGCGACTCGTCTGGACATGGCTTCCTTTCTTCACTCGGAAAGTGTTCGGCACGATAATCAGTCCATAGTGAGGACAGGATTGAAGCAAAGTCTATTTTTGCGGCATTGGAAGCAGCAGGGCGCTGGGATACGCCGCCGAGCAATGGACGCGGTTGCGGGCGACGCGCATTTCCCCGCCTTCAACGGGATGATCGGCGCCGGTATTGGCGTTGACCTCAAAACGCGGGTAATTGCTGCTGGAGACGTGCAGGCCGATGCGGTGTCCGCGGTTGAACACCCAGGCGGTGCTCCACAGGTCGATCTCGAGTTCGACAATCTCGTCCGGACCCTGCAGCGGCGGGGCTTCCCGGTCAAATCCCTGGCGGGTCTTCACGCGGCGGATATTGTCGAGCACAATAATTTCGCGGCCGTCGCCGTTCGGGTAGATGTCCACCAGTTTCGCGGTAAAGTCCGTGTCCGGCGCATCGGAAGACACGAAGAGGCGCGCCTTTACTTTGCCCAAGATTTCCAGGGGCGCGTCGAGGGGCGCGGTCGCGAACTTGAGCAGGTCGGTGCGCGATGTGCTGTGTTTGCGCTGGTCGTAGGGCCCGGACACCAGGTTGGGCAGCAGGTTCGCGCCGCCCCAGGTGGGATAGGGATCGTTGGGGTCAAAAGTGAATTCCAGGAAGGCGCCGCCGTCCGGCGCCGGGTTCGCCGCCAGCAACCCGTCAGTGCCCAGATATAAGGGCGTTTCCCGGACGGGATAGGGCGGCCAGGTGTCCGCCGTGCGCCATTCGTTGCCGGGCGCGTTGGGGTCGGTGTCGTCCCCCAGGATATAATAATTCACCTTGGCGATTCCGTCGAGAGCGCTCGTGTTGCCCTTGAGATGGTACTCGAAGAATCTCCTGCGCAGGTCCGAATCCGAGAAATCGTGCCGGTTCGCTTTGTACTTGTAGTCACGGGTGGTGTCCCTTCCGTGGGTGCCCCACTCCATGACCAGGTAGTTTCTGCCTCGCGCGCCGGGGCCGCCCCCCGTTTCCCGGGCCACAAAGCCATCCAGGGTACCCTGCAGGAAGATATCGAACCACCCGCCCGCAAACACGCCCGGTGCGGTGATGTTGCCCGCCTGCGCCACGGTATTGTAATAGGTCCAGTACTCCTCGTAGCGGGGAAGATCCCGGTAAAAGGCGATGGTAGGCACCTGGCCCAGCGCGGTCAGCCAGCCTTCCGTCAGGTTCTTGCGGAACACGCCGCCCAGGTAGATCACGTCAAAATAAAAATTCGCGGGCACCTTGTTGATGTATTGAGCGCAGATGTCCTTTGTGGCGGGTGCCAGCAGCATTTGCGTCATGGCGAGGGCCGAAGTCCCCGATGTGGCGATTTTGCCGTTGCACCAGGGCTGCGCCTTGATCCAGGCCACCGTGTCCGCGCCGTCGGTCAGGCCGGGTCGCCACCCGTCGGCATAGAACACGTGGCTGTCGCCCCCGCTGGTACCGAATCCGCGCACGTCCTGGATCACCGCGGCATACCCGTCATTGATAAAACCGTTCATACCCTGGTTGCGGCTGTACAGGCTTCGTTCCAGGACCACCGGCCAGGGTCCCTCGCCTTCGGGCAGGTATACATCCGTGGCCAGGAGGGTTCCGTCCGTCATGGGTACCCTATGAAAACTGTGTATTCCCGCCGTGGTACGGTCTTCAAAGGGGCCCCGCGCCCGGGCGCCGGAAGGGAAAAGCAATCCTGCCAACAGAAAAATGACCACAAGTAGGAGTCGTTTTGATTTCATGTGCTGTGTCCTAATTTCCTCTATCACGATAACGAAAAAAAACGCTATTCAGAAAAAATCCTGTTTGATGGAAGTACGCAAAAAACAATGGGATTCGTAGCTCCCGACCGCGTATATTTGACCTCTGATAACCTGTGTTGGTGTCAAAACTGTAGGTAATATGAGCCATTTTCTTTGCAGGAAAAGGGCTGGAAATGGCGTTGTCTTTTAAGGTACAGTAATCATTAAAAGGAAGGGTTATTATTTGTGCTTTCCGAAAGGAAAGGGCGGCCTGCGAACTGTTGTTTGGAAAGGAACAGCCATGCCCACAGCGGCGGAGGAAGCCTCCGTTAAAAATAAAATTATGAAGGAATTGAACCGGCATCCGTTTCGCCCTGCGTGGTGGCTGCGCAACCGCCACGCCCAGACCATTTATGTCGGCCTGGTGCGCAAGCAGCTGGGGCACATCGGCGCGCCGAAGATGCGGCGGGAACGCTGGGACACGCCGGACGGCGACTTTCTGGACCTGATATTCCTGGACGGGCGCAAAGACGCGCCTTTGGTGGTATTGTTTCACGGCATGGAAGGATCGCATCGCTCCTACTACATCCCCGGATATGCCAAGCAGTTCGCGCGTCTGGGCTGGAATTTTGTGGTCATGTTTTTCCGGTCCTGCGGTTTTGAAATGAACCGCACGTCCAAACTGTACCACTTGGGCAGCACGGAAGACCCGGAATTCGTGCTGCAGAAATTACGGGAACGCTATCCGAACCAGCCCCGTTTCGCCATAGGCATTTCGCTCGGCGGCAATGTGCTTTCGAAGTGGATGGGCCAGCAGGGGGATGCGGCCCGGGAATTCCTCGATGCCGCCGTGGTCATATCCCCGCCCGTGGAGCCGGTGACCGTTGCGCCCACGTTTCATAAACTCCTATGGGGATTTTATGCCTATCATTTTGTGCGGACCCTGAAACCCAAGGCTTTGGATGTCTTGCGGCGGTACCCGGGACTGCTTGACGAGGAAGCCGTGAAAAAGGCCTATAACTTTTACACTTTTGACGATGCCGTGACTTCCAAATTGAACGGTTACAAAGATGCCGTGGATTATTGGGAGCAGAACGACTGCGGGCGATTTCTGGCGGACATCCGGGTGCCTACCCTGTTGATTATTTCCGGTGACGATCAATTCATACTGCCTGCGTGTATGCCACGGGAAACATCGGATAACTCGCCGTATCTTTATCCGCAGTTTACGGACAAGGGCGGCCACGCCGCATTTGTTTCGGGACCGTTGCCCTGCTCCGCCCGCTACTGGTATGAGGAACAGTCCCTGCGCTTTCTGAAGGCTCAATTGCAGCGGTGTGCCGGAGCCGTCCCAGATGCTCAGGAATCGGTCCGGGGGAGTATCCGCACCTGCGGCAGCAGCGCTTCCACCTGATCCCGGGAGAAGGAGCCGATATCCCAGGACATGGCATTAGCCGTGCCCATGGCGATGCCCAGCCGGGCGGTGTCCTCCAGATTCATGCCCCGCATCAGTCCCAGGGCGAATCCCGCGACCAGGGCGTCGCCCGAACCCACCGGGTTGATCTCCTTGATCGCAGGCGGCACTGCGTGGAAACACTCTTGTTCCGTAGCAATGAGCGCGCCCTCTTTACCCAGGGACAGCACGACTAATGGTATGCCCCGTCCGCGCAGTTCGTCCACCGCCTGCCATTGTTTTTCCCGTGTGTCAAGTGTATGGCCAAGCAGTTGTTCCAGTTCTTCCACGTTCGGTTTGACCATATGGGGCCGCCCGTCGAGGGCATTCGCGAAAATCGGCCCGTAGGCGTCCAGGATGACAAGAACCCCGGTGGCATGGGCGATATCCAGCAGATCGCGGTAAAGCATGTCCAGAGTGGGGTCGGGCGCGGATCCGTTGAAGGTGGCCAGGGATGCTCCCGCCACATGTTCCCGAAACAGATCCAGGAAACCGGCGCGCTCCGCTTCCGTGGTTAGCGGGCCGGGTTCAAAAAAGGCGGTCTGCCGGTGCGCCTCTTCTTCGAGCACTGTGGTGATGGTGCGTGTGAGTCCCTCTACCCATACCGGGATCACCTTTACGCCGTCCTGCCGCTCAAGCATGTCGATTACTTGCCGACCGGTCGGGCCGCCGGCCAGGATCATGGCCGTGGTTTCGCCGCCCATGGCTTTGACCGCCCGGGACACGTTGCAACCCTTCCCGCCGGCGATGCAGGTGGAGCGGGGCGCGCGGATTTTGGACCCCAGGCGTATCGGGCCGGTGAACAGGGTTTTGTCCACGCAGGGATTCGGGGTGACGGTAAGTATCATGAGGCATGCCCGTTCTGGTTGCGGCCCCGTGCGGAACACACCAAAGACGGGGCGATTATGTATACTATAGAAAATTTTGGTTTCAGAATGATAACGGGTCCGGGTATGGCGAAACTGCGTCGCCGCGCGGACCACACGGTGATGCCAGGATCATGATCGGACCTTATATAGAACCTGAAACGGACGACAAGATGGGACAGGCGCCCCATGCCGGTCCCACGGATTTCTTTTCGCTGACCGCCGCGCCGCCTGAGCCGTCGGCGCTGCCCGAGGTGGGCGGGCGGCAGCGGACGGATTTCGCCTCCCTTCAGTCCGGCATGTCCGCGCGGCCCCGGGTTATCCTGAACAACACCCTGGCCGACCACGCGGTGAATATTTTGACGCCCTGCCTGATTTTTATTCTGGCAAACGTGGTGCTCCTGTTTCTGCTGAATGTTCGTTTCATCTATACGGCCGTGTTCGATACCAACCTGCGTTTTTTCGCCGTTTCGTTTGTCCTTGGCATTGTGGCGCTTAACCGGCTCATCGCACGCCAGGGCTCCGAGGAGTCCTACCTGTATATCTTCGGGCTGTTCATGGCGGTCGGGCTGTACACGCTGACCACCACGGGGGGATATGATGTCGGATCGGTGGCGCGCCAATACCTGAACGAGAATATCTGGCTTGCCCTGCTTTTCAACATGTCGGTGATCATTGGCATCTGGTGGATGGTGAACCGGCTCACCCACGAATGCTGCGTGGACGAGAGTTCCGTCGCGGGCGATATCGGCATTTTCACCGCCACGGCGGTGCGCATGCGCACCACCCTGCGGCGCATGGCGGAGCCCGCCGGCCCTTCGCGAGCGGAACGCATGACGGCGGCCGGAGTGAACGATGCCTGGCTTAATATCAGCGCCTTTGACCCCACGGCGCCTCTGCCGAAGGCCGCGCCACAACAAGGGACAGGCGGGTTGGACTACACCTCCCGGCTGCCCGCCAGGCATCCGGGCATGGCCCTGTTTTATTTTTCCATCCCGGTGATGCTTGTTTTTACGCTCGGCCTGCGTGTCATTCAGCACATGGGCATGTCCGCCGTGCGCATGGGCGGTTACTATATGGCCCTGTATACGTTCTGCGCGCTGTTCCTGCTGTGCCTGACCAGCCTGCGCCAGCTGCGCGCGTATTTCAACGTTCGGGGCGTCACCATGCCCGCCGCCCTTTCCTGGCTCTGGATGGGGACCGGTCTTGTAATGGTGCTGTTGATCCTGTGGCTGGCCGCCAGCCTGCCCCTGCCGGCCCTGCCCCCGGCCGTGTATGTCGATGAACAGCAGGTGGATCTGTATACGAAGCAGGCCACCCCTATCCAGTTGCTGGATGTAACGCCCCCCACCATGTCTTTCCTGGAGCAGTATCGCGTCCGGGAACGTATGGAGCTTGCGGGTCTGGTGGTCATCGGGATAGCCGTGTTGTATGGGGCGCTGAAAGGGCTTGGATACCTGATTAGCCTGGGCGCCGCCAACAAGTCTGAATTGTCGGGGCCCATGTCCTGGCTCATTAACGCCCTTACGTGGCTCTTGTTCAAATGGTGGCCCGCCCTGTTCCGCTGGGCCTTTTCCGGGGGGCGTATCCGCATTCAGCGGAGCATCGCCTTGAGCAGCCGCTACGACAATCCGCTGGGAAGGGCGGAGGGGGCGAAACTGTCCACGCGGGACCATATCGCTTACGCCTATGACGCGCTGCGCGCCCTGGCCACGGATATCGGCGCGCCGCCCAAGGCGAGCCAGACCCCCTACGAGTTTCTGGCCAACTTCCCGGAAGGACTGGCGAGCATCCGTGAGGAGGCGGAGGAGATCATCCGGCTCCACGTGATCGCCTCCTATTCCACGGAAGAAATGAACGCCCGCCTCGAAGACCGCCTCCGCAAGTTCTGGTATGCCTTCCGGGCGGTGAGAAACCGCTATGTGCGCTAGGACAAAAGAAGGAAAGGGAGGCATGGCATTCCTGTCTTTAAGCGAGATTCGACGGCATCTTCGGGAGGAATGGCGGCCGCTGGTAATGAACCTGCTACTGCCGATGTACTGTAAGCAATGCGGCGCGCGTCTGCTCACGGAAGAAAACCACTTTTTCTGTCCGGACTGCTGGGAGGGCACCCCGCGGATCGAACGCCCCTTCTGCATCTGCTGCGGCAAGCCCCACCAGAAAATGGTCGGCCTGGGTTCCGCTTCCAACTTTCCCTGCGCCGCCTGCCGCGAGAAGCCCAACCGGCAGGTTCGGCGCATTTGGGGCGCGGTGCAGTACGACGGGGCGATCAGTTTGGCGATACGGCTGTTTAAGTTTCAGGGCAAGACAAAACTGTGTGAGCCCCTGGCTGCGCTCATGGTTGAATTTGCGCAGCGCGAGATGGATCCGGACCAGTACGATTGTATCGTGCCGGTGCCCTTGTATAAGGTTCGGAAACGGGAACGCGGGTTCAATCAGTCCCAACTGTTGGCGGAGGTGCTGGTACGCGACCTATTTACCGGGGCCGTGCTTGAGGATACCTCGCTCAGACGGATACGCCCCACCCGCGCCCAGAGTCGTCTGAAAACCGAGGAACGGGCCATGAACGTGCGTGGGGCGTTCGCCGTCCAGGGGGATGCGTTGAAAGGGAAACGGGTGTTGTTGATAGATGATGTGATCACCACCGGCGATACGATCACCGAATGCGCGAAAACCATGCGTCGCGCCGGGGCTGCCGAGGTGGACGCCTTCGCCGTTGCCCTGGCGTTCAAATCGACTCGCTTTGATGTGTAGGCCTGTTACTGTGTGTGCGTTTTCGAAAATTTATAACAACGGTAAAAATTTGTGGTTTCCCTTTGGGAAGGGGTAGGCGTCAAATTCCTCCGGCGTGACCCAGCGCAGTTCGGTATGCGCTTGCGCCTCGGGTGTGCCGCTCAGCAAGGTGCAGCGGTACACATTCAATGTGACTTTGAAGTGGGTGTAGGCGTGTTTCGCCACGGCGACCAGGCCGCCCACCTTGATCGTGATGCCGAGTTCCTCGCGGCATTCCCGGATCAGCGCCTGCTGGTGGGTTTCGCCCGGCTGCAGTTTGCCGCCGGGGAATTCCCACAAGCCGCCCAGGAAACCGGTGGAGGGCCGCTTGCCGATGAGATAGTTGCCGTCCCGATAGATGGCGGCCACCACAACTTCGTAATGGGGAACGGCTTTTTTTGCCGTTTTGTTGGGCAGGCTTTCCTGCATATTCCTGGCGTAGGCTTCACAATGGCGCTGCACGGGGCATTCGCCGCAGTTCGGTGTTTTCGGGGTGCAGATGCGCGCACCCAGTTCCATCATGGCCTGGTTGAAGTCGCCCGGTTTTTGGGCCGGGAGCAGCGCGGTTGCCGTTGCCCATAGCTGTTGTTCAACCGCCGGCAGGTCCACCGCCTCGGTTATGGCATTGATCCGGGCCAGGACACGTTTTACGTTGCCGTCCACCACGGGTGCGGATATGTCAAAGGCGATGCTGGCCACGGCTCCGGCGGTATACTTCCCGATGCCCGGCAGTAGTTGCAGCAGTTCCGCCGATTCGGGAAACCGGCCCCCGTACTGTTCCATCAGGATACGGGCGGTACGGTGCAGATTGCGGGCGCGGGTGTAATAGCCCAGACCCTCCCATTGTTTGAGCACCGCCTCTTCCTCTGCGGCAGCCAGCGCTTCGAGGGTGGGAAAGCGTTTCAAAAAACGTTCGTAATACGGTGTCCCCTGGTCTACCCGGGTTTGCTGAAGCATGATTTCGGAGAGGTATACGCGATAGGGGTCTTTGGTCCGTCGCCAAGGCAGGTCACGGGCCTCTGTGTCGAACCAGGCCAGTAATGCCTGCTGAAATGCGCGCCGGCTGCCTTTCATGGGAGGTATCTCACGCGTTGCGTTATCCGTTTCACGAAAAGGGAACTCATGGCTTGAGTTCCGAAAATGTGTGGCGCAGGGCGTCCAGGGTGACTTGCGCGCCGAAAGGTTTCAATGAGGCTTCGTTATACAGGGCTATCAGCCGTTCCTCATAGACCGGGCCCAATTCCGCATAGGCAATCAGGCCGTGCAGGACGTCCCGTTTCTCGACATACTCAAAATTGCGGCGGTTTACGGGGGCGCCGTTGTTGAGGGCCGGCAGATTGCTCAGGTTACCCGTATAGCGTTCCAGCAGCCGTTCGAGTTTGGCGGCATTTAAAATCTCCGTCCCCGGGGGCGTTTCTTGATAATACGCCACAAAACTGTCGGGCACGGTGTCCCAAGCCCAGGTGGTGTGGTCCGCAAAAGGTTCCGGTGATCCTTCATCCAGGTAACAGAAATTCCACTGGTGTTCCCGGCTCCAGGGGCGGTCCGTGGATTCGGGCCTTTTATCCGGCCGCTCTTCGGCACCCAGCCGCATGGCGGTGGTGACCACATAACTGTTTTCCTGCAGGGGCATGACGGCGCTGAACACGCTTTCCGGTGGTGGCAGGTCCTGCAGGCGCGCCCGGGTCTTGTCCGAGGGGGCAAGCCCTTCAAAATCCCGCGCGTAGCCTTCCGGAAACTTGGCGGGATCGTGGGGATGCAGGTGTTCGGCGGTGATCTGTTCCATGGGCACCAGCATATCGCCGGTGGCGATGGTGACCATCACGGGATTGGCGATGCGCGCCGTCTGCGAAATGGGGCTGAGGTGGAACCAGGTGTCGTGGGCAAGATCCCGGGGGAAATGTTCGTAGGACATATCCGCGAGTTGCAGCACGGAGGCCATCACGGGCAAGGGGGATTCCATCGGGCTCGGGTATCCTGCGACCAGCGAGCGGTTTGCCTCGAAATAGGCGAAGTTGTAAGCCCAGTTGGCGACGGGCGCGTCCGCGGTGGTTGAAGTCACGGGGAACAGGTCCGCGCTCATGGCCAGGGCCATGTAGCCGCCCTGGCTGCCGCCGTCCAGGTGCAGGCGTGCTCCGTCGATGAAGGGCAGGCGCTGCGCCCATTGGATAATGGCGCGGGCCTGATTGTTGCCGTCGCCCATGGATACGGCGATGGGCGCCTCTTCGTCGTAGACGGCGGTGAATACCGCCCAGCCCCGTTCCGCCCATTTCTTCGCGCCGTCCACGCCCATTTCGTAGTGGACGTGACAGAAGGCCGGCACGGTCGCCGCTTGCTTCGTCTGGATGCGGTGGATGACCATCCGCGCCTTGCCAACGCGGGGAGCGCCATAGATGTCCAGGAAGGGTACGCGAACCGTGACAACGCCGCAGAGGCCGTCACGGCGGGCCTCAATGACCGTTACCGCGCCGTCAAACCCGGATTCATCGGGCACGAAATCCCGGATAAACGTGTCGCATCCCGCCAGCACGCACAGGAAACACCCAACCAGTGCGAAGCGCAGCGGGATGCGAACAAAGCGGGAGAATGAAGTGTTATTCATTGCCGGGCTCGAGCACCTTTATACGGACATTCCGGAACGCGGCATAGTCGTCATGGTCCTGCAGGTCGATGAACCCGCGCCGCAGCCGGTAACGCAGTTCCTCGATTTCGTCCATGTTGACATCCTGCACGACAACGCCGTTCAGGGTGGCTTTCAAATGGGATCCCTGCAGGATAATCTCCAGTTCGTTCCACTCCCCTTCGGGCCGCGTCGCCACGGTCAATGCCGGCAGCACATCGTAAATCGCGCCGGTACTGGTGGCATGGGGTTCCTTCAGGGCGGAGTCGCCCATGATCTGGAATTCAAACCCGATTTTGGATTGCCGCGCCGCGCGGGGCACCCACAGGTGGATGCCGCTGTTGGTGTCAGGCGCGTTCAATTTATATTCCAGGCGCAGGATAAAATTTTCGTACCGGTCCCGGGTCACCAGGCCGCCCGCCCCTGCCTGGTAGTTCTCGATGAAACCTTCGGGACTGACGCGGAAAGATTCCTTGCCGTGGTAGAAACGCCACCAGTTGTTCAGGTCTTTCCCGTTGAAAAGGGATATAAATCCCTCGTTGCGTTCCTCTTCAGAGAGCATGCTGTTGTCCGGCGTCCAGGGCGCGCGCTCCACGGGATTGGTATACGCCTCCTCCAGTTTCGCGTACGTCTCATCCGCGCCGGGCATTACGTAATTGGTTTTGCCCCAGGGGTCCAACGGTAGCGCCCCGTTCAGCAGCATGAGCCCGTTATCGCCCGCTTGTGCGGGGTCGGATACGACCTGCACATCCCCGTTTTCCGGGGCGGCCAGCACGGGGTTTGGCGCCAGTTCCTTGAATCGCGCCGCCAGTTCCGCCGCATCCGGCCCGTCGATCCAGAAGAGGGCCATGCGCTGTCCGCCCAGGGCGCGTGCCGCTGTTTCCACGGCGTTCTGGCGGAAGGCGGCATCGCCCGACGCACCGACCACGCGCACGACCAGCACCATACGCTGGTCCTTGGCGCGCTCCGCGTAGGTGGCAACCGTAGTTACGGCGGCGGGGTCAAGGCTCTTGCCGTCCGGGCTGAAGCCGGCCAGGTCCAGGCAGATTGCGTTGCCGCCGACTTCCGCGATGCGCGCCATGGCGGGCACCATGAATTCCAGGCCCGCCCCCTTTTCCAGGAGCCCCGGGACGTGGACCGCCTGAACCGTGAAACTCTTGTCGCTCCGGTAAATCTGGTTGTCCACAATCTTCAGATCATCCTTGCCGGGCGGCGTCGGCAGGGACGCGCAGGCGCCCAGGAGACAGCACGATAAAACCATAAGTATCAGGCATGTAAGTTTGTTCATTGATATCTCTCCTCGTGTCTGGTGAATAGCGATGAGATTCCCGGAAGCGGAGCGGTTTCCCCGTTGCGCGTGCCCACGGCTTTGGGGAAACAGCCTGAATAGTCCGAATACGGCGCCCGATGCGCAACCAGTCCGGAAACCGCGAATGGTTGTAACCCATAGGGCGGGGCATTGTCAAACCATTATAGCGTTTTAAAGCTAGATCCAGCAGAGTATTTCCTATACCCTGTACTCAGTTGCCATCGGTACCGATAGCGATAGCGGTACCGATACCGATAGCGATTGCGATACCGATGCCGATAGCGATGCCGATAGCGATAGCGATGCCGATAGCGATGCCGATAGCGATAGCGATAGCGATGCCGATAGCGATAGCGATGCCGATAGCGATTGCGATACCGATGCCGATAGCGATGCCGATAGCGATAGCGATGCCGATAGCGATGCCGATGCCGATAGCCTTTAATCTCGTTCCCAAATTCCATTTGGGAACGCATCCTCTCTTGAAATTCCATTTCTTCTTTCATCTTCCGTTCGCTTCCATGTGCAAGCGCCGTATCCCGGGTTTGCGAAGTGGTACTTCTCGGGCAAGAGCGTTCCCAAATAGGAATTTGGGAACGAGCATGGACTTGGAGTTTAGGTAACAAAACCCGCCTTTGCGTTTTCTATAGAGGTTATGAAGGCGGGTTTCGCTTAGCCATTTACAGGTTCCGGGCGCCTGAAATTTTTGGAAAGTATCAACTATGATGCCGGATAAAACGCGGGACCCCGCTCTACCCGGCCTACTGTCAAAATGCGCAGTAATCGGTAATTTATGCGGTTGCGCCTTTCGCTTTGTGGTATCATATTTATGGTATGGTTCATATGCGTAGTGTGTAGAGAATATCCCCGCTGTGCCCTAAGAGCAGGTTTTCCTGAAGGCTGTCCGGCACTCACAAGATAAGGCGTCGTATCGAATGTATTTCCCCCTTCCAATAAACGCACCGTTTCGTAACCGAGGGGTATTGCCCCTGTTGCTTTGCCTGGTGTTGACTGGCTTGCCATCGCTTGCCCAGTTGACCGATGCGGATATTGAAGCGCTCCGACAGGAGGGCGTGAAAAAGGGTTGGACTTTTACGGTGGGTGAAAACGCGGCCACCAAACGTCCCTTCGAACAGCTGGCGGGTTGTGTCATCACGCAGGAAGTGCTTGACGAAGCGGCAACGAAAGTGGCAAGGCCACAAATGGAAGAAAAGAGCCTGCCCGTCCGCTTTGACTGGCGTGAAGAGGTGTCCGCGCCCCTGCCGCCCATCAAGGATCAGGGATCCTGCGGAAGTTGCTGGGCTTTTGCAACCGCAGGCACATTGGAATGGGCTATAAAGGTTGTGGACGGCGACATGGTCCGGTTGTCTGAACAGTGGCTGCTAGGTTGCAATACCGACCCCTACTATAACAACTGTGATCCTGGTGGTTTCTTTGCATATAAATACTATATGAACACGCCAGACATGTGCGGCCAGTCCGGTGCTGTCCTGGAAGCGGATTGTCCTTACTTGGGGCGTGACGACGTTTGCGGGTGCCCGTACACCCATCATTACTGGATCAAAGACTGGACGTATGTGGGTGGTAGTCTGACTTTAACTCCACCACCGACGGAGGATATCAAGGCAGCCATTTATACGTATGGCCCGGTTTCTTCTTATATGAAAATTTCAGAATCGCTGATCGCCTACACAGGTGGGGTTTACAATAACTTTGAAAGCGAAAAAATAGAATTAACCGATCATGCCGTGGTGATTGTGGGTTGGGATGATAGTGAAGGTGCAAGCGGGGCCTGGATTGTGAAGAATTCGTGGGGCACGTCTTGGGGTGAGGACGGATACGGCTACATGGAATACGGGGTCAGTCTGATTGGCGTTGGCGCGAGTTATGTTATTTACGGCGATGCCCTGACGGTTACGCCCACGGTCATCACCGCCACCGGCGGCGTCGGCGGCCCCTTCTACGGCTCGGCGGATGAAGTGCTTCTGAAAAACAACGGAACCGAGGCCTTGACCTGGTCCGCGAGCGGTCCTTCGTGGCTGCAGCTGTCGGCTTCCGGCGGCACATTGGCCGCGGGTGGCCAGGCCTACCTGGGGGTAGTGCCCGGTGCGCAGGCGTACACGCTCAGTCCGGGGACGTACACGGGCGCGATAAATGTTACGAACACAACTTCCGGGTCGGTGCGGGCGGTAACGGTTACCTTAACCGTCACCCCGCCGGTAATCTATTCCTTCCCGCTGGACATCAATCCCGGCTGGACCACCGGGGGGCTGTGGGCCTTTGGAGCGCCCCAGGGCGGCGGTTCCGATAATGGCGATCCGGCATCCGCGTATTCGGGCACGAATGTTTACGGATACAACCTGGCGGGGGATTATGAAGACTATTTGACGGAGACGTACCTGACAACAACCGCCCTGGACTTTTCCAACGTTACCGGGGTGCAATTGCGGTTCATGCGCTGGCTGGGCGTTGAAAAGGGCCAATGGGATCATGCCCGCATTCGGGTCAGTAATGACGGCGTGAATTGGAATCCCGTGTGGGAGAACCCCTATGGGGCGGATGTCAAAGACACCGCTTGGACGGAATGTGTGTATGACATTTCGGCCTATGCGGACGGGCAGGCGCAGGTATTTGTGCGCTGGGTAATGGGCACAACGGACAGTTCGGTTACCTTCCCGGGATGGAACATCGATGATATTCTTTTCTCCGGGGTGCGTGCGGTCGAAGGTGAAGGTGAAGTGTTGCCCGAAGGCGAAGGCGAGGTACTGGCCGAAGGTGAGGGTGAGGTGCCGATCGAAGGTGAGGGCGAGGTGCCTGTTGAAGGTGAAGGCGAGGTGCCTGTTGAAGGTGAAGGCGAGGTGCAGGTCGAGGGCGAAGGCGAGATGCAGGTCGAGGGCGAAGGTGAAGTGTTGCCCGAAGGTGAAGGCGAGACGCCTGTCGAGGGCGAAGGTGAGTGTGAGGGGCCGCTTCCTTATTTCTTTGTCGAGCCTGTGGTGGGAGACGCGCCGCTTACGGTGACCTTCACCAATGTATCCGGAGATGCTGACGGCTGGCTATGGACATTTGGGGATGGGCAGCAAAGCACGGAGTACAGTCCGGTTCATGTCTTTACCGTGGGCGGTACCTATATGACGATTCTGACCGCATGGAATGAATGTAAAGAAATGACGTACAAACAGATTATCACGGTAACAGGCGGCGAGGGCGAAGGTGAAGGTGAAGGTGAAGGTGAGGGTGAAGGTGAGGGTGAGGGTGAGGGCGAGGGCGAGGGTGAAGGTGAAGGTGAAGGTGAAGGTGAAGGTGAAGGTGAGGGTGAGGGTGAGGGTGAGGGTGAGGGCGAAGGTGAGTGTATAGATGCGTATTACCACCTGCCGGTGGACAAGGACAGAGACAGCGATTTCCTCACCGATGAAGAGGAAGCGTTATTGGGCATGGATGCGGACGATCCGGACGAAAATGATGATTTCGTGCCGGACGGTCTGGGCCTAGCCTATGACATGGCCGAAGAGATTAAGCATCTGCAGTGGTTTGACGCTTATGGCGTTATCGGCGGTGCCGTCTGGCCGGAGAATTTGCAGGAACAGTTACCCGTCGACCAGCTGAGCGTGATTCACCTTGATCACCAGGTGGATTGTTATTTGACGGATCTTGCCTGCGGATTGGCTGTAGTGATTGGTGAACTTGTGGTATACAATCCGGCGATTCACGCGTCCTGGGAGCATGGCCTCGGCATGCCCCTGATCGGGTGGCAATACCTGCGCCGGGGTTCCTTCAGTTACGCGTGGGACGGGTGCGGCGCCGGTGAAGGGCGTCTTGATCCCTATACCCTGCGGACCGTATTGGATGCGCTTGCGCCGGAAGAAGGTGAGGGCGAAGCACCTGTCGAGGGCGAAGGTGAAGTACCTGCAGAAGGCGAGGGTGAGGTGCCTGCCGAAGGTGAAGGCGAGATGCCAATTGAAGGCGAGGGAGAAGTGCCTGTCGAAGGTGAAGGTGAAATACCCGCCGAAGGCGAAGGTGAAACGGCCGTTGAGGGTGAGGGTGAAGCGTCTGCCGAAGGTGAAGGTGAAGCACCTGTCGAAGGCGAAGGTGAAGTGCCTGTTGAAGGCGAAGGAGAAGTCCTCTCCGAAGGTGAAGGCGAGGTACCTGCTGAGGGTGAAGGCGAAACGCTTTTAGAAGGTGAAGGTGAAACGCCTAATGAAGGCGAGGGTGAACTCTTCTGTCCGGAAAATCTTCTTCTGGATCCGATATTCGATTATGGCGACCTGGAGCGATTCTGGGCCGATTCCATCGCTTCGCCCGGGAGCCTGTTGTGTTCACCAGATACCTGTGATAGCGGCTTTGCCTATATCGGTACGAATTGGGTGCGCTTTTATGGACGGGTAACGGATGACGTGCTGGCCTTGGGACAAACCGTGCGCATACCTTCCGCCACGTTGGCCTTGCTGACGTATCATTACCTGGCTCCGCCGGAGGTCCACGGTCGTATCGAAGTCTATCTTTCAGGAAACCTGGTGGATGAATTGAATTTGCCGGGCGATCATACAAACGGCGCTTATCTGGAGCGCACTCTGGACGTATCGCTGTTTGCAGACGGGGAAGAGCATTTGCTTGCGTTCGTCAATCCTTCTCTGGCAGGCGGTGATGTTCTTCTTGATGCTATATGTCTCAACACAGGCGGCGGGCCGCCCCTGGAAGGCGAAGGCGAGATGCCCGTCGAAGGCGAAGGCGAAGCGCCGACTGAAGGTGAAGGTGAAGGTGAAGGTGAAGGTGAGGTACCTGCCGAAGGTGAAGGTGAAGGGTCTGCCGAAGGCGAAGGTGAAGTGCCTATCGAAGGTGAAGGCGAAGCGCCGCTCGAAGGTGAGATGCCTGCCGAAGGAGAAGGTGAAATTCTGTCCGAGGGCGAGACTCTTGTCGAAGGTGAAGGTGAACCACTTGTCGAAGGCGAAGGTGAGGTCGTACCTGAAGGCGAAGGTGAAACGCCTGCCGAAGGCGAGGTGCCCGCTGAAGGTGAAGTTTCTGCCGAAGGCGAACACCTAGAAGACAGTTGCGGGTGCGGTTGTGATAAGCGCGCCCCCCTGCCGGATGCGATAAAACGCCGGCTGGGCGATTTCCTGTTGTTGGGTTTGTGTTTGTCAATGTTGGTTGTCTTTGGCCTGTCGCGGAACTGAACGAATAAGCATCTTTCCATTTTATGAGAGTATTTGCCGCCATATCCCTGCCGGAGGAGGTTCGGAGGGCGATATACATGGTCGCGTTGAAATTGCGGGAAAAGGGCGATCCCGCCAGCTGGGTGCGGCCGGAGAATATGCACCTTACCCTGCGTTTTTATGGGGAGGTGCCCGAGGAAAAGGTAAAACGACTGGCAGACTGGCTGTCGGAGCGCCTGCCGCGCCATGAGCGCCCCCTGTTGCTGGCCCGGAGCGTGGGCGCCTTTCCGTCCATTACCCGCCCGTCTGTTTTGTGGGTGGGGCTGGACACGCTGTCCGGCAACCTGGATTTTTTGCAGCAGGATACGGAACTGGCCGCCCTGGAAATCGGGCTGCCCGCGGAGACGAAGCCCTTTCATCCCCATATCACCCTTGCCCGTCTGCGCAGGCCCGGGAAGGGCACCGCCTGTGCGGGACTGCTGGCCTCGTTTCAGGAAAACGGACATGTCCCGGAGTTCGGGCGGGAATTCCACGCGGAAAGTGTGGTATTGTTTAGCAGCGCGTTGACACCGCGCGGTCCGGTATATAAGGTGTTACGGGAGATGCGACTGAAATGAACGAAGTGTACGCTGCGCCCGGTGTGATCCGGGAGGTGATCTACAGCGCGGTCACCTTGTACATGATGATGATTTTATTGCGGTGGACTTCGCCTTTTCTTTCCATCAACGCAAATAAATGGTGGTTCCGGTGGATTCCCCCCCTTACGGATCCGCTCCTGGATCTTATCCGCCGTACCCTGCCGCCGATGGGTTTCGCCGATTGGACCCCGGTGGCGGCGTTGCTCCTGCTTTGGGTGGCCCGGGTGCTGCTGGTGCAGCAATAAAGCGCCGGCCTCCGGGGTGTGCGTGATCGCTTCCGGAACCTTCCTTGATGCAAGGAGAGCCTTCCTTTGTTATAATGGGCGCGGCGGACAGCATTGTGTATTGTCTTTAACCTTCTTCAATAGACCAGAGGAATAGAGCATGAAAAATATGTTGATCCTGGCGGTGAGCGTCGCTTGTTGCGTAATTTTTGCCGGCGGGTGCATACCCTCCACGCCGCCTGCGGAAGAGGAAGCCCCTGTCCAGCCTGCGCCGCCCCCTGCTCCGGAGCCCACTCCGGCCGCTGTTCCCGCAGCGGACACTGCTGCGCCCGCCCCGGAAGCGGCGGAGGGTGAAGACGGAAAGTCCAATCTGCAGATATCTTTGGATTCGGACACAATTCCGGAAGGCGCCATTCCCTTGCCGATAGTGTCCCTGGTGCCGATTGAAGGGGCCAAAGGGTATCGAATCCAAAGCCGGTTTCCGGTGGAAGGCCTTTCCATGGAAGGCACGGTTATGCTGACGGGGCCAGGCAAATGGGTGTTGTCCGGACAGTTTAGCTCCAATACGGACGCCTTTGCTCCCGGGCAGCCTACCGTACAGGCGCTGGGCGCCACGGAAAAAGGGGAAGACGGCCTCCTGAAATTTACAGGCGCGGACCGGGGCATGATGATTTTCTTTCCCGCGCCCATGCCTCCCGCGGATGCGCCTAAACTGCCGCAGCCCAAGACCATTCCTTTCAACTTTGATTTTGAAGCGCCCGATGACGCCGCCTTTAATATTATGCTGACCCCCTTCTAGCGCGGGTTTGGTTTCGCAAAGGAGGGACAGACCCCAACAAAGAACCTTGTTGGTGGTGAAGATAAGGGTTTGAGTAAGTTTTTTTGGGGTCGGTCCCTCCTTTGCTTCTACTGCGATTTCGGATTCATAAATGCCCCATATTAGCGCCATTCGGAATCACGCTTTTTCAAGAGGGTAGCGACTCCGGCCTCGTGGGTAATTGGGAACCGTGTCCTCGGAATTCGGAATACGTCTTGTTTTAGTGGGTAGAAAATTTTCAAAAGGTACTAAGAACACGCCATGGAACACGATAAAGAAAGGACGCCGTCGGCGTCTCCGGGGTTTCCAAGCCTGCGCGAATTGTGCCGGCGGCACAATATCCGGTTCAAAAAATCCCTCGGCCAGAACCTGCTGCTCGACGACAATATCAACGCGATCATGGTGGACGCCGCGGGCCTGACCGAAGAGGACAGTGTCATTGAAGTCGGCGCGGGGCTCGGCGCGTTGACCAAGCGCATGCTCAACAAGGCGGGCAATATCCTATCGGTGGAAATCGATCCTTCTTTCATGCCCTGTCTGGAAGAACAATTCGCCTCGTATCCGAAGGTCCGTCTCTTTCGGGGCGACATCCTGAATCACGATCTGGACCGGCTTATCGAAGAGTTCCTGCCCGGCGCGGGCCGCCTGAAAATGGTGTCGAACCTGCCCTATTACATCACGACGCCGGTTCTTTTTCATTTCCTGGAATCCCCGGTTTATTTCGAGCGGCTGGTGGTCATGACCCAGCTGGAAGTGGGCGAACGCCTCACTGCGCGGGTAAACGCCGAGAACTACGGGGCCCTGAGCCTGGCCGCGCGGCTCTACGCGGAAACGGACATTGTGCACCGGGTGCCGGCCTCCTGTTTTCTGCCGAAGCCCAAGGTGGACAGTTGTATTGTGCGGTTCCGGTGCCGGCGCGAGCCGCCCCTTCCGGGAATGGACGTCGCCTGGACCATGAAGGTTGTCCGGGCGGCTTTTCAGCAGCGGCGCAAGACCCTGCGCAACACCTTGTCCGGAAATGCCCTTGGCCTGTCGAAGGAAGAGGCCCTGAGCGCGCTCGAACAGGCCGGCATTGACCACGGCCGCCGCCCGCAAACCCTGGACTGGAAGGAATTCGCGGCCCTTGCCGAGGCTGTGCGCCGGGTAAAGCAGGAATCGACGGACAACAGCGTTTGACGGGCACCGAACGGGCTGTAATTCTTTCCTTTAGCGGCATGAATCTGGATTCCGGTCTTTTTCGCGTTATCGGGCAGCGCACTTTGCCGGCAGTCATGAGTCGCGAAAAAACCGGAATGACGTTCGTTGAGATTATTGGCAATGAAACGTGCATTCCTTTGACATTCGCGCAAATTCGCGGCTCGTTCCCAAGTTGCACTCTTGTCATTACCCACAAATATTTGCCGAAGAATCATGCAACATGCCACAAGGATTCTATTGAATCCTGAAGGGATTCCTTCTCACAGCCCGGGGTTGCGGTACTCCGCTACCCCGGGACAAGTCGGAAAAACAAGTCTACCCTGAAAGGGTTGCGTCAACATAAGCGGTTGAGCGACCGGTTGGACGTAACCCCTTTGGGGTAGATGGGTGGTGGTCATCACTTACCTAGGGTAGCGGAGTACCGCAACCTTGGGCTGTGTTATGTAGCCCCTTCGGGGCATTTATGGAATAACGTACCACGTTTTACATTCAGTTCGCCACAAAATAGTGACTTAACATTTGTGGGTAATGACAAGAATGAAATTTGTGAACGAGGGGCATATAAAGACCGCCGAACGGGGCAGGGTCCTGTTCGGCGGTCGTGCGTGACGGTAGTACGGTTCTGTCGCTCCCGTTACATATCCATAAAGTTCTTGATCATCGTCTTGCCATTGGGGGTCAGAATGCTTTCCGGGTGAAACTGGACGCCCCAGACGGGATATTCCTTGTGTGCGACGGCCATGATAACGCCGTCCCGGGTCTGGGCGGTCACTTCCAGGCAGTCGGGGCAGGTCTCCGGCTTGATGACCAGGGAATGATAGCGGGTCGCGGTGAAGGGGGACGGCACGTCTTTGAAGAAGGCGTTGTCGTTGTGGGTGATCTCGCTGATCTTGCCGTGCATGATCACACCGGCGCGGACCACGTCGCCCCCGTATACGGCGCCGATGCTCTGATGCCCCAGGCACACGCCCAGGAGCGGGAACTTCGGGCCGAGACGGCGGATGGTCTCCATGGAGATGCCCGCCTCGTAGGGGGTGCAGGGCCCCGGCGAGACCACGATGCGGCCCGGCTTCATCGCCTCGATTTCTTCCACCGTGACCTTGTCGTTGCGGAACACCCGGATGTCCTGGTCGAACTCGCCGAAATACTGAACCAGGTTGTAGGTGAACGAGTCGTAGTTGTCGATGATCACTATCATGATTCCAACCCTTTCTCCGCATATTCCACGGCCTTCATCAGGGCCTTCGCCTTGTTTACCGTTTCCTCGTATTCCCGCTCCGGATCGCTGTCGTACACGATGCCGGCGCCCGCCTGTACGTAGGCGTAGCCGTCTTTCAGGATCATCGTGCGTATAAGAATGCAGGTGTCCATGTCGCCCGAATAGGAAATGTAGCCGCAGCCGCCCGCGTAGGGGCCGCGCCGCTCCGGTTCCAGTTCATCGATGATCTCCATGGCGCGAATCTTCGGCGCGCCGCTCACCGTGCCCATGGGGAAGGTGGCCGCGATGGCGTCGTAGGCGCTGCAGTCCGGCTTCAGCGTGCCGGCCACTTCGCTGACAATGTGCATGACGTGGGAGTAGCGCTCGATGACCATCAGTTTCTGCGGCACGGGCGCCACGGTGCCGGCCACGCTGATGCGCCCGATGTCGTTGCGTCCCAGGTCCACCAGCATGATGTGTTCCGCGAGTTCTTTTTCATCGGCCAGCAGATCCTGTTCCAGTTGCAGGTCTTCCTCCTGCGTGGCGCCCCGCTTGCGGGTGCCGGCGATGGGGCGGACCATGGCGCGCGTGCCCTTCACCTGGGTCATGACCTCCGGGCTGGAGCCGACCAGCGCGAAGTCGGGAAACTGGAGCAACAGCATGTACGGCGAGGGGTTGATGCAGCGCAGGGCGCGGTAGAGGGTCACGGGGCCCACGCCGACCTGCCGCTTGAAGCGCTGCGACAGCACCACCTGGAAAATGTCGCCCGCGCAGATGTACTCGCGCGCCTTGCGCACGGCTTCGCAGAAGTCCTCCTTCGTGAAGTTGGATTCAATCCGGGGTTCTTCCGGGGCGCTGTGCAGGCGTTCCGTCGCCACCACCAGCGGCCCGCGCAGCCGTTCCTCGATTTCATGGATTTTGCGCAGCGCCTCGTTGTATACCGCGTCCGGGTGGTCGGTCACATGGGCGTTGGACACGATCTTGATCTTGTTGTTTACGTGGTCGAAGACCAGCAGCGTGTCCGTAATCATGAAGTACAGGTCGGGCAGGTTCAGCAGGTCCGGGTTGTTGTCCGGCAACTGCTCGAACTGCCGCACCTGGTCATAGGAAACATAGCCCACGGCGCCGCCGTGGAAGGCGGGCAGCCCCGGCACGGACATGGGTTCGTACTGCGCCATGAGTTCACGCAGTTTGTCCAGCGTGTTGTCGGAGGTAAAGGGTTCTTCCACGCCGTCGCGGATAATGACGCCCTCCGTTCCCCGGGCGCGGAACACCACGGACGGGTTGGCCCCTATCAGGGAATACTGGCCGATGGTGTCGGCTTTTTCCACGCTTTCAAGCAGGAAGGCGTAGGGGCAGTTGCGGGCAATTTTTAAATAGGCCGTGACCGGCGTTTCCAGGTCCGCCAGGATTTCCTTGTACACGGGGACCAGGGCGTTGTCGTGGGCCATCTTGCGAAAATCGTCAAGAGACGGGACTATCATTGCAGGGACTCCTTAACTGAAAACTTAAAGTTTAATGAAACACAAAAGGGGAACGCGCCAGAATTACGGGATTCGGGCGCAAAAGAGATCTCAGCGTCGCCAACGCCGCACGTGACGCTCGAGTTCCCGCGTTTTGCGGATAGAGTCCTTGTTTATGTGGGTGGTTCGGATCAGCATCGCACCGGTACGCCCCGCTCGGCCAGATACGCCTTGGCTTCCAGGATACTGTATTCCTGGAAATGGAAAATGGACGCCGCCAGCGCCGCATCCGCGCCGCCCTCCTGCAGGGCCGCGCGCAGGTGCTCCAGGCTGCCCGCGCCGCCGCTGGCGATGACCGGAATGCCGACCGCGTCTGAAACGGCGCGCGTCAGCTCAATGTCATAACCGTCTTTGGTACCGTCGCAGTCCATGGCGGTGAGCAGGATTTCGCCCGCGCCGCGCTGTTCCGCCTCCTTCGCCCAGGCCACGGGCTCCAGCGGTGTCACCCGGCCGCCGTCACGGCCGCCGTGGCTCTTCACGTAATAGCCTTCGCCCTCGCCGGGCTTGTATTTCATGGCGTCTATGGCGACCACGATGCACTGGGCGCCGAAGCGCGCCGAGGAGGCGTTGATGAAGTCCGGGTTTTCTATGGCGGGCGTGTTGACGGACACCTTGTCCGCGCCGGCGTTCAGCATGCGCCGGATGTCTTCCATGTTGCGGATGCCGCCGCCCACGCAAAGGGGCATGAACACTTGTTCCGCCGTGCGGCGGACCACGTCCACCATGGTGTCACGGTTATCCGTGGAGGCGCGTATGTCGAGGAAGACGATTTCATCGGCCTTCTCTTCGTCGTACCGCCGCGCGATTTCCACTGGGTCGCCCGCGTCGCGCAGGCCCAGGAACTTGACGCCTTTTACCACCCTGCCGTCCGCAACGTCCAGGCAGGGGATGATTCGCTTTGCTAACATGGGGCTATACTCTCTCGAAAATTCCAGTTCGGGAATGTTGAATGTAAGAGGGGGGACGGGGATCGGCGGTCAACGCCATCGGTCATTTTCGTTCTGCGTTTCCGGCCGGGAATCGTCGCTTGTATCTTCCGCCGGTTGTGCCTCCGGAACTTCCTCGTCAAAGGACGGCGAAAGGGCGCCGTCATCATGCTGTTGCAGCGGGGGGAGCATGTCTTCCATATCCTGCCCGGCGGTCTCATCCGGAAGCGGCGAGTCTTCGGGCGCTTCTGCGGCAGGCGCTTCGAAAACCACAACGTCGTTCTCGAGGGCATCCGCCTCCTCCACCTCCGGCGCGCTGTCATACGGTGCGGCGGGCTCGGAAAGGGGCGCTGCCAGGTCCTCTGGATCTTCCGCCGGTTCCGCCATCGCGACAGGGCGGTTATCCGTGGAATGTTCATCCAGGGTTACCGAGGCCACGGGGGGATGGGCCAGGGCGTAGGCGGTCGATTCCGCCTCTTCCGTATTCAGGGCCACCAATTCGCGCATTTGCCGTCCCGTCGCGCCGATGTCCACATGTACGCCCTTAATATTGACCCGTATGGCGCTCAGGTCGTCCAGCCCCAGCACCTCTTTGGCCGTCGCCGCAAGGCAGTCCGCAACCATTTTGGCGCATCGGCGCGCGCCCAGGGCGGCGCAATTCTTCAAGACCACGTCGGCCGTTATCGAAGCACGGCGTTTGTCGGCGTCGGGTTTGACCGCAATTTTAATGGAGTAGACCTCGGGCATTTTACGCATGACCTTCAGGAGCACCTTGTGCACGGGTTTCAATTGCACGGAAATGTCACCCTGGGGGCCGCGGAAGGTAATGGCCTTGTCCTTGCCCCGGGGCAGGCGCGGAAGTAGCCCGTAGCCGCCCAGGAGGACCAGAAGGGCGCCGGCAATGCCGCCCGGCAGACGGAGGTTCAACGCGCCGTCGTTCTGCTTGGGCCAGAGGCTGATCACCTTGTCCTGAACCAGTTGCGCCTGTTCCAGGTCAAAGGTCAGCGCCAGAATAAAAATACCGCCCAGCAGTACCAGCAGGCAGATAAGTTTCATGACCGTCAGTTTCATGGTGTGTATCCTTGGGGCGGTAGTAACGCGAACCGCCCGACGTTTTGCCCGATAAAGTCAGCTCCGCTGAAAACAGAACCAGCATATCCTACCATAAAACCATCGCGTGCTGCGATTCAAGTATAACGCTTGCGACGTGATCGCCGGATAAAAAGGGCTATATTTGATGAACAGCGATAATCAAGATGCCAGGCGCACCAAGAATCACGCAGACGATGAAGGAGATTGTTACGCTTTGGTTCATGATCACACCTTAGAACCAAAGGGTCATTCCGGTTTTTCGCGGTGAGAAGGACTGGCGTCGAAGGGTTTGACCGGGCCGCGAAAAGACCGGAACCCATCTTCATAAGCCGTGGGCAGAGGCGGGGCATCTTTCCTTGAGTGGCTTTAACCTGGATTCCGGTATTTTTCGCGTTATTTCAGGAGCGTTCTTTGGCACACGGCGCAGGTCGCGAAAAAACCGGAATGACCTTTGTCGGGCACGTGCGCAATAAACAGTGATCAATATCCTCCACGAATTTCGCCGCTCCGTTGTCGTTCCGGATATCACACGATGCCGGAGCGTTTCCGTCAAGGCTTTGCGGCCGTGTCGGGACATGGTGTATGCTGAATGGGAAACAGACCTGCGCAGGGTATGCGGCGGGAAACGCCGTGTCAACCGGGAATGGAAATGGACCTATGAAACAAGTGCTGGTTAAAGGCGGCAGTGTCACCGTTGAGGAGGTGCCGGCGCCGTCGGTGGAACCCGGTACGGCCGTGGTGCGCGTGGCCGCCTCGCTGATCAGTTCCGGAACGGAATCGGGATTCCTGTCCGAAGGGGGCACGACCGGGTACCTGCTCAAGAAAGCGGGCGATCCGCTGAATATCGAAAAGGTGAAGCGCAAACTGGCGACGGTCGGCGTCAAGGGCACCCTGGAACTGGTCCGCAACAAACTGCTGGAGTTCCAGGCGCCGGGTTACAGCACGGCCGGCGTCATCGTGGAACTGGGGCCCGATACGCCCCTGTTCCGCGTCGGCGACC
>Ga0209723_1002352_pt1 | contig 25557 bp, 29 predicted proteins | sample BiotimSIPDNA_2_FD_185750 | JGI IMG/M metagenome (GOLD analysis project Ga0209723, IMG submission 185750) | Anaerobic biogas reactor microbial communites from Washington, USA - Biogas_R2 time_0 SIP DNA (SPAdes) (version 2) | ecosystem: Engineered > Bioreactor > Anaerobic > Unclassified | place...
CGTTTTCGTCGTGAATTGCGGTGAGATCGAGATCATCTAGCATAGGTTGCGCAGTGTACCTGTATTTGGCATTTTCGGCAAGTGCCTTCGGCGGGAGTTTGTCTCCCCCGGATTATTGATAAGATACCTTGATTTTGCCATGTCATGTATGGTATAATTATGGTATAGCGGTGAACAATCACCGCGAAAAGGTCTGGGGCTAAGCGCTCCGAACCGCAGGAAGCCTTCAAGCCTGCGGCGTCCTGACCGGGCAACCGGAAGGGAAATGAAAGGGGAGGACTTGGAACTTCGGTTCCCGGTCCTCCCCTTTTTTTATTTCAAATTAGGAGAGAGGTAGAAGAATGGAAAAAGCGAAATTGGAATTCGTGCAGCTCGCTATCGGGGAAGAGCGATCCGGCAATGTATCGAATGAAGAAGAGGTGACGGGGCTATGACTACACAAAAAACTGATAATCACCAAACCGCCGACGTGCCTATGCCTGGCAGCGGGGACACGTCGGCGGGAACGGCAACCGCCAAAGGCGGCTACGCTTTCAGTATACCATCTTTGGCCGCCGATGACAACGCCGAAACACCCTACAATGAGGCAATTGTCCAATGTCTCTTGATTCTTGCTCGACGTGGGCGCGCTGTGAGAGAGGCGCGACAGGCAGCAGCAACGCTGGCTTCCGAGTCCGAGATGCCGCAATGAACGCGGCACGGCTCGATGAATGGGGCGCGCTGTTGCTCTGACTTATGCAGATACGATCCCCGATGGCGCGGACGATGTGGGGGGAAATGAGCAGTTATAGTGGGTGTACATAGCTGGGGAGGATTTCCTGATTCAGTGCCTGGGTGAAAGCGACCAGTGCAAGTTACCAGATTGCGCTGGTTTGGTACTTGACATTCCAGGTACTTGGAGTAGAATAGAGGCATGAGCGATAAGAAGATGGCAACTGAAAAGAAAGACTTTACAGCTTCCTCACTGGCGACAGCAGCGGGTGTCCACTATTCACACATTGCACGCTTATGCCGTGAGGGGAAGTTGGATTGTCAGAAGTTTGGTAACTATTGGCTTATCTCTCACGAAGTCGGCGCGGCCTGGCTCGCAGCACGTAAAGCCAAGTCGCAACCTTAACACACCCTATAACGAGAGCGTCCCTAGGAGATGCTGGTAACACCTCCTAGGGACTAACTCCGACCGTCAAACTAGGTGACGGGGAGCTACTCACAGTATACCACGGGCGGCCCATGCACGCAAAGGCATGGCGGCCTGTTGGTATACCGAAAAGCGCCTACCTGTCATTTGACGGGTGGGCGCTTTTCGTTTCTCTACTGTCAAGCACAGGAAAGGGGTTAGCAGAATGACGAAGAAAATCACAGAACAAGACTTTTACTTGGACAAGCCAGCAATGCTTGGAATACGCGGGTGGTCTTTGCTTATCCCGTCAGTGTTAGCAGCCATCGGCTTTTGTGCGTTTGCGGTGCTGGCCTTTTCGTTCACAGAACTGCAAAGCCTACCGCCAGCCTTCCGGCGCGGGATTGTCATTATCGGCTCGTTTGCACTGGCAATCGGCGGGGAGCTGGGGACACTGTCCGCAACCATCGAGATCTTCCGCAAGCGCAAAAACGCGGAAGCCTGGGACTGGCTCGCACTGGCAATCAGCGCAATGGCGACAATGGCGGCCTTCATCCTGTCATTTGCGGCGCTGTTGGGTGTCAACGCCACGTGGTCAGAAGTTGTCAAGCTGTATGGTCCTATCGTGCTGGGTGTCCTGGCGGCCTTCGACGCTTACGCGGGGTTTGCCGAAGTGGGTATGTATCTGTCAACCTATGATAACAGGATGACAGAATGGCAGCAGGCCTTTGACACCTTCCGCCGTGAAACGCTGGCAGCAATAGCGACGCCACGCCCAACGGATGTGTCAAATGCGGGCAACCTGGCAGCAGATGACGCGCCACAGGTTGACACCTTGACACTGGCAAACGCAGCACGCCAGGCGCAAGCTGGCAATGCCCTCGACCGTCTACTGTCATTCTATGCTGACAATCCACGGGCCACCCAGACAGAGGCAGCGCGGCAGGTGTCAAGAAGCCGTCAATGGGTGTCAGGTAAGTTGGCGGCACTGGAAGCCAAAGGCGCCATCAAGCGCAACGGCGACGGGGTAGAAGTCCTGGCTATGTAAGGGGGTGTCAAATGCGATCCTTGAGACCATATCTTGAAAGACAAGCCGACCGGGTAGAAGCGGTACTATCGGCGCACAAAACGCCTGGCCGTGTGACGGGCGGGAGTGCCGGCCCGCGTGTTATCCGTTTCGATGTTCAACCGGCCCCATACATCCGCTTGGCGCAAATTGCAGCCCTGGCCGACGATCTGGCGATGGCGCTCCAAGTCAAGAGCGTGAAAATATCGACAGGCAGCTATGGCGCGGCCCTCGAATTCGCCAACCCTGAACCACAATCCGTCACCCTTCTGTCGCTGTTGGATGACTTTGGGGCGCTTCCCGTAGGAACAGCGGTGCTTGGCTTGTCAGCGGATGGTATCCCGTTATCGGCGCGCTTGTCCTCGCCCGACGTGGCGCACATCCTCATTGCGGGGACCACAGGCAGTGGAAAATCGGTATTACTTCGCACCATAGCGGCAAGCCTGATAGTGAGCAATAACCCGGCGGCGCTTTCGTTGTTAGCCATCGATCCGAAGGGGCGCACGTTTCCGACCGGTTTCTCCGGCCCTCACGTGCTACGCGGACGAGTGCTGCAAGAGGGCACGGAAGCCCTCGAAGCCCTGCAATCTGTCATCCACTTGATGGAAGCCCGCGACCGGCGCGGCGAAAGCTTACCCCGTATCGCTGTGGTGATAGATGAACTGGCCGACCTGGTCATGACGGCAAGCGCTGGTGTAGAGGCGGCGCTTATTCGCATCGCACAGCGGGGCAGAGGTGCGGGCATCCATCTTGTGTGTGCGACACAGCGGCCCTCGGCGGCGATCCTTTCCGGCCTGATGCGGGCAAACTTCCCCTTGCGCTTGGTGGGACGCTGTGTATCACCTGAAGATTCACGCATCGCCGCCGGACGCGGCGGAGTCGGGGCGGATAAACTGATGGGGCGGGGTGACTTCGTGGCAGTGACAGGGGGTGAAATACTGCGTTTCCAGGCCGCTTACATTGCCCGCGATGCCCTGTTATCCTTGCCAATCCCGGTGGCGCTTCCGGCTCTCGATTTGCCCACGGCAGCGGATGACGGCAATGGCGATGCCGACGCCGGCGCGCTGCTCATAGATGACCTTGACGTGTTGACGGCTCGCCTTGCGCCCTGGTGGGAGCGCCACGGCGCACGCTATGGAGCGAAGTCGGGCGCTTTGCGTTTTCTGTTTGGCGATGACGCACCCACGGGTGGGTATTACTGGGACATGACCCAAGCAGCGATTGACCGCTTAACTTCTACTTCTACCGAACTTCTACCCACCCAAACGGCGCAATATCGCCAAGTCGGAGAGTAGAAGTCGGGTAGAAGTAGAACTTTAGAGAGGTGACGAGATGCGAAGACGGGAAAGAGAAGTGATCTACAAAGACGAAACACCGATGGGCGCACGCCTGGCGCGCTTTGTGGTGCTGTTGTTTGCCGTGGCTGGTATCGGCGGCGGGGCTGTAGTAGCGGCGCGCTTTAGTGCTGAAACGCTGGCCCTGATCGTGGGATTGCTCATTGCAGGCATACCGCTGTTGGCAATTGTGGCGTTGTTGGGATTTCTGGCCATCAAGGGGAACGGGCGGCAACGCAGCGAACCGCAACAAATGACGATCCCACCAATCATAATGCAGATACCACAAGCGCCACAAAACACCCTCACGGATCACAGTATGTGGGACTTACCGCAACGTCAACCGGCGACGGCGGCACGATCCTGGGATGTGATAGGAGAAGAAGAATGAACCGGGCAATAGAATTTTTGAATGAGGCTTATGGTCTGCTTGGCTATCTTGGCAATGATGACAGGGCGCGGCTTTTGGTCAGACTGGCAATCGGCGAGGTGGCGGAACTGCTTGACCGGCTCGCAGCGCTCGAAGGACGCGCCACGGCGACGGCAAACGGCGATGGGCGCGGGGTGCTGATTGTGGACGCGCAGCGGATGACGCCAGCCTTCCTCGCAGAGCGACGGCGCACAGCATTGCCCGGCGGATTGTGAGTTTCCGGCCTGTCTACCGGCGCTTGTCGGTAGGCAGTGGGAAGTACACAAACGTAATCAAGGAAGTGAAGGATGACAAAGAACGCTATCGTGTACGCAAGGGTTAGCACGGATGACCAAGCCGATAGAGGCTTTAGTCTATCGGCGCAAGTGGACGCCGGGCGCAAGTATGCCGAAGCCCACGGGATGACCGTAGCCCACGAACTGATTGACGACGGGGTATCGGGCGCAATGGCCTTCAGTGAACGCCCCGCCGGTGCAACAGCCTGGGCGCTGTTGCGAAGTGGTAAGGCGCACGCCCTCATTGTGCAAAACGTTGACCGGCTATCCCGTGACGTGGTAGACCTGCTCGTGACGATCCGGGCACTGCTGCGGGTAAAGGCAGAAGTGCATTGTCTTGACCTGGGGCGAGTAACAAGTGAGTATGACATTATGCTTGTGATCCGTGGCTGGCAAGGCAGCGATGAACGCCAGAAAATAAACCGGCGCATGATGGGTGGCAAACGCCAAAAAGCTTCGGAAGGCATGGTGATATGCACAAGCCGACCGCCGTATGGTTATGTCTATGAGCGTGATGAAAAAGGGCGGGTAGTCAACTTTACCATAAACGAAGAAAAAGCGGCGGTAGTGCGACTTATCTTTAGATTGTACACAGAAGGTGACGGGAAAATCGGCCCATTGTCTTTGCGCGGGGTAGGGCGACGGCTAACCGAAAGCGGGATTGCACTCCCCTGGGCAACGCGGGCGGGGCGGATAGGATGGACTGCCACAACCGTGACGCGCATCTTACAGAATCGCGCCTATCGCGGCGAATGGCAATACACAGCAAAGGCAAGCGGCGACCTACCAGAAGAAACCTTCACAATCGCTATCCCGGCGATTGTGGATGCGGCAACCTGGGACGCGGCGCAAGTGCAAATGGAGCGCAACATACGCAAGTCCAAGCGCAACGGTAAGCGTGAATATCTCTTGACTGGCATTGTACAATGTGGGTGTGGACATACTATGACGGGATACGCCACTATCGACAAAAAGACTGGCAAGGAATATCGTTATTATCACTGTTGCGGGCGCAAAGCGCGTTATAGTGGCATCGAAAAACAGCAATGCTCAGAAAAAACAGTACGGGCGGATACATTGGAAGCGGCAGCCTGGGATGTCATTCTTGACCGCATTAAGAACGCCACCACACTGGAAGCCGACCTTCGGGAAGCCCAACGGCGTGAGAATGCAGAGCGCGAACCGAAGACCGCCGAACTTGACGCCGTGCTTGCAATGATGGCCGAAGCCGAAATTGAGGCCGACAAGCTGGCGCTGTCCTTTACTCGCCTTTCCGAACGAGATCAAGCCGATGGCGCGGTAGGTCGGGCGTTACAAAAGCAAATACGCGAAGTTGACGAACGCCACAAGGCGCTTGTGGCTCGCCGTGAGGTGTTGGAAGCGGAATTATCACATCGGCGATTCACTGAGGAAGCTATACAACGGCAACTCGATTTTGTGGCGCGCTTGCGGGCAGGTGTTGAAAACGCCACTAATGAGGATAAACGCGGAATGCTTGATACTCTCGATGCACAAGTATTTGTCAAGGATGGGGAAGCACAGCTTGAATATCACTTAAATGAGAAAGTCTTAATTGAGTTACAGCCATCGAAACCGGCGAGAAGCCGAAATAGTCCCCTAACGCCGACAAAGGCAACGGGGACTCAGAATCAACCCGCAACCGGTAAATTGCTGCCAGGTAATCCTCTACCCGTTCCCGAACACCAACACTGCTTTCCATAGTTGTCCTTTGTCGTCACAGAATTATAAGGTGTACCTTATAATTAAATTATAGCACCGACACCAACCACGTCAAGTCCGCTTGGAGAGTTGCACCCTGTCGATTTCAAATCTTGCTCTTTCAGCTATCGGTGTTATCATAAAATTCAAGACTATGGAAACCGAAGATATACTCCAAACTCTACCCAAAGGCCAGGCCAGACATTGCCCGGTGTGCGGCGCGCGAGTCGCAGAAGGGGCAAAAGTCTGTCTGATGTGTGGTGCAACCCTGGAGGAAGAGCCCAAAGTAGAAGCGCCGCCGCCAAGCGCACCGTCGCAACGGATGAAAGCAGTACAAATCGTGATTATGGCTGTCGTGGCGGTGTTGATCCTGGCAGGATCGGTGATACTGGGATTGCGGCTTATGGAAGGTGAGTTGATCGCACCGGCCGAGCTCCCTACCTTCACTCCCACTCAGACAAGTGTACCCACCTTCACCCCCACGCCTACGCAGACAGCGACGCCTACCCTCACACCCACACCGCTCCCAACACCCACACCACCGCCGCCACAAACCTACACTGTGCAGCCAGGAGATACGCTAGGTGGGATTGCAGAAACATTCAATATCACCGTCGAGGAGCTGAAGGCTTTCAACGAGATGGATACCGACGACATCGTCGCGGGGGATAGTTTGCGCATTCCGCCACCTACACCCACGCCCGGCCCCACCCCCACCCTCGATCCCGGTGAACCAACTTTGACACCCGCACCCTATCTCCTGCACACCGTGCGCTCCGGCGAAACCCTCTCGACCATCGCCGAACACTATGGCGTGCGCGTCACGGACATCCTACTGGCGAGCGATCTCCCGGAAAACACGATAACGATTCGAACTGACCAGGTGCTCGTCATCCCGCAATACACACCGACGCCGGAACCCGAGGGCGGAGTAGTCATCGTCGGCGGCACACCTACGCCTGTGATGGCCTACGCAGCCCCAGAAATGCTCTACCCGTCGGACAACGCTACGTTCACCGGGCCGGATGTCAACATTACCCTGCAATGGGCTTCCACCGGTATTCTCACCGAGAAAGAGTTCTACAAACTTGAATTTATCGTCCCGACGGCAGAAGGAAAAACGACACTCAACATCTACCAACGTTCGACCGCCTGGCGTGTTTCGAAAGACCTCTTTCCACCAGTTGATCTCGAGGATCGCGTCTGCGCCTGGCGTGTCAGCGTCGTGCGCCAGGTCACCAGCGGGAGCGATCCCACCTATAAGGTCATCGGCCTGACGGGCAGACGCCGCTCATTTGTTTGGAATGTCGCCGCGCCGTGAACTAGAAACGCGCGAATCCTCGCGCCCGGATTACGACGAAGGGAGAATACCATGCAGAGAACCCATAAAGTGACCGCAGACTTTTTCGCACAGGGATACCGCGTGTCAGGAACTTACGTCGTCACCAGACGGGCGTTAGCCGACGAGATCTATGACCCAACAACTAACTATCTGCAATTGGAAGAAGCCTACCTCTCGCCCATCATGGAACCAGCCAAGATCAGTGCCTACTATGCGCTCACCCTCTTCGACAAATCCAATCTGGATTTCGTGTTAACGCTCGACAAAAAAGACGGACTGCGACGCGATCAATCATACGGCATGGGAACGTACCAACTGACAATTTGTCTCACTGTCCCATTTTTCGAGATTACCGGCAGCCTGTACGTCGCCAATAAATTCTTCAATCCAAGGATCTATCTCAGCTCGGATGCCGGGATTTTCATCAGTCTGATGGACGTAACCGCCCGCTGCACCTTTAATCCCGATGTCAGCTATCAGGGAGGTGTGGCATTGGTCAACCGTGCGCACATCAGTTTCTTCGGCGAGACTACCGGTTAGGTACGAGGAGGCAAACAATGGCTAAAGTCCTGATTATTGATGACAACTATGATATGCTCAGTATGCTCAAGATGATCTTGGAGAGGCAAGGAAAACACGAGGTTACCGCCTGTACCGATGGCCAAGAGGGTTTGGCGGCGGCTTATAAGGCGCCACCCGATGTCGCTCTCGTCGATGTGATGATGCCAGGTCTGAGCGGTTACGATGTGGTCAAACAACTGCGCAGCAACCCCCGCACGGAAAAGATCGGCATCATCATCCTCACGGCTCGCGGTCAGTCCGTCGATCGCGATGCAGCCATGGCTGCTGGCGCAGATGAACATATGACCAAGCCTGCCAATATCGAGGAGCTGCTCAAGCACATCGACACGATTCTAGAACGGGACAAAGCAAAGACCCCACCAGCCGGCACAATGATACTGCCGGTCTTCAGTATAAAAGGTGGTGTGGGTGTCACCACGCTCGCTATTAACCTGGCGACCGTGCTTCAGCAAATCGCCTCCACTGTACTGGTAGACCTGGCCCCCACCATAGGGCAGTGTGCGTTCTTCCTGGGGATGCGCGCGGAGAAACACTGGGGACAATATCTGGAAAACCGCACGACACCGGTCGACTCTCTCGTACAAAAGCACGCTACCGGCCTGCAAACGCTCCTCGCGCCGCCGCTGCCGGGACAACATAGTTGGCCAAATACAGACGCAACAACCACCATGCTCGCGCAACTCACAGCAACAGCGCGTTTCGTCGTCGTCGATATGCCGCCACTACTTGACTCGACGGCGCAAGCTGTGCTGACCCAGGCGCACCGCATCCTCCTCGTCAGTGGCGATGATGCCCTGGCGATTCAAGTAATGCGCGCCACCCTGCAGACCCTGCAGGAACAGAAAGACCGCCTGATCGTCGTCCGCAACGCCACAGGACCGGGGCCACGCCCTCCTGCAGAAGCCGTTCAGAAGGCGCTGCGCATTCCGCTGGCCGTTGACATCGCCTATGATCCGGCCCAAGTCACCGTGGCCGCCAAGGGATTGCCATTAGCGGCGGTACAGCCCAAAACGCCGCTCGTCATAGGTGTGAAACGTATCGCGCAGCTTCTACTCACGCGATAGTTCTGATGAAAAACAACAAAACGCGAGGCGCTCGGCCTCGCGTTTTGTTGTTCGATACCAGGATCAGTAAGGCAATACCACGCGGCCCAGCATCACCAGGAACAACATCCCGATGACTGCGACATCCAAAAACATAAACAGCGAGAGCAGGAAAATCTGCCAGGGCAGCAACCCAAACACCTTACGCGAGCGCAAGCGCCTGCTCCGCGATGTCTGGGCTGGTACCTCCTCAGCCACCTGACTGCGCAAATCGGCCATCATATCCTCAGCTTCGAACACACTCACCTGGGGCTGCGGCGCAGCGACCTGAGATTGTACCGCACTGGCCTGCGGCCACGCTGCAGCAGTCAAGGGTTGATCTTCGTCTTCATCCTCCGGCGCAGATACTAAACCCGCCAACCAATCAGGCATATCACCGCTCATTTGCCGACCTCCTTGAGAACCGTCAGGTAGTCCTTGGTCAAATCGTCGAACAACCTGGCACCCAGCCACTGCTCAGAGCTTGTCCGGTGTCAGGGCTATGCTACAATCAGGATACCGCAGAAGGAGACATTGTCAACTTGGTTGCTCGATTACCCCGCGAATTCTACGCCCGCGACACGCTCGCGGTCGCCCGTGACCTGCTCGGCAAGCGTTTGGTGCGGGTGGACAACGGTGTGCGATTGACCGGGTACATCACCGAAGTTGAAGCCTACGTCGGCGAGGATGACCGTGCCAGTCATGCCAGCCCCGGCCCCACCGTGCGTAACGCGCCGATGTACGGCCCACCGGGCTATACCTACGTGTACCTGATTTATGGTGTACACCATTGCCTCAATGTCGTCACCGAACGCGAGGGATTCCCGGCAGCGATCCTCATCCGCGCGCTGGAACCGCTGGAAGGGTTGGAGATGATTCAGCAGCGACGTGGTTTGCAAGGCCCGCCTACGGCCCTCACCTGCGGTCCCGGCCGGCTCTGCGCTGCCCTGAATATCGATCGCAGCCTCAACGCCTGCGATCTCTGCGTGCCAGATGCGCTGCTGTGGATCGAGGAGACCCCGCCCTTGCCTGAAATACAGGTGGCGTGCAGCCCGCGCATCGGCGTAAACGGTGATCAGGCGGCGCTGGAGGCACGCTGGCGGTTCTACATTAAGAACAGCGCGTGGGTCAGTGGCCCACGCGCCTTCAATCATCGTTGGGAAGCATCGTAGACTACAAAAGTCTCAGCATGCACTTGCATTTTGCGAGTCCCTGGTTCGACGCAGTCGCTCGCCCCGATCAGCCCATCGCGAGACTTTTGTAGTCTGGCTTGACTTCAACCGAGTCGCGCGCGGAGGATCTCCTCTACCGTCGGGCGGCCGATGACTTGTAGCTCGTACCGCACACGCTCCATCGGATGCTTGATCTTGAGCAGGCGCGTCAGGTCAATCGGTGTGCCGACGACAACCAGATCGCACGGTGTGTTGTTGATTGTCACCTCCAGATCGCGCATCTGCTCGTGACCGTAGCCCATCGCCGGCAAGATCGCGCCCGTGTTCGGGTATTTCTGGTACGTAGCAGTGATCGAATCGACTGCATAAGGCCGTGGATCGATGATCTCTGCCGCACCGAAACGTTGCGCCGCCACGTAACCCGCGCCGTAAGCCATCTCGCCATGCGTCAGCGTGGGACCATCCTCCACCACCAACACACGCTTGCCACGGATTGCCTCCGGGTTTTCGACGAACAGCGGCGAAGCGGCCTCCACAATGATCGCGCCGGGGTTGACCGCACGCGCCCGCTCCCGTACACTGCGAATACTGGCGTAATCCGCAGTATCGACCTTGTTCAGCACAATCATGTCAGCGGCGCGCAGGTTCGTCTCCCCGGGATAGTAAACCATCTCATGCCCAGGCCGATGTGGATCGGCCACGGTAATCCACAAATCGGGCTTGAAGAAGGGGGTGTCGTTGTTGCCGCCATCCCACACGACGACATCGCCCTCTTTTTCCGCCTCGCGCAAGATAGCCTCGTAATCCACACCGGCATACACGATCACGCCGCGATCGATGTGCGGCTCGTACTCCTCACGCTCCTCAATCGTGCAGTCGTGAGCATCTAAATCAGCGTAAGTCGCAAATCGTTGCACCGCCTGCTTGACCAAATCCCCGTAAGGCATGGGGTGACGCACGGCGACAACCTTCTTTCCCATCTCCAACAACATATCGCACACGTGACGCGTCGTTTGCGACTTGCCGGAACCGGTGCGCACGGCACAGACGGCAACCACTGGTTTTGTGCTCGGCAGCATCGTGTTGTTGCCGCCCAGCAGCACAAAATCAACCCCCAGCGCGTTAACCAACGAAGCCTTGTGCATCACGTATTCGTGCGGCACATCGGAATAGGCAAAAACCACCTGGTCGATATTATATTGATGAATGAGCGTCGCCAAATCGGCCTCAGGATAAATGGGAATGCCTTCAGGATACAGACTCCCAGCCAACTTAGCAGGATAGCGACGGCCCTCGATATTCGGAATCTGCGTCGCGGTGAAAGCCGCCACCGTGTACTTTGCGTTATCGCGGAAATAGGTGTTAAAGTTGTGAAAGTCACGCCCGGCGGCGCCCATGATCAGCACTCGGATTCTATCCATACCAAAAACTCCTTTTAGGAATGACATTGCAGACACACCTGCGGATTCGTCTGCATCCTTCAAATGTACCGCACCCTGTCCCAAACAACAAGTGAAATTCGAGAAAAAAGGGGCGCAATTCCTCATATAGGAATCGCGCCCCTACGTTTAAGCAGGAAATAGTCAGGTTCGATCAAGATTTCGCATCGCCGGACGTTTTGAGCGCCTCAGCGATCTCGGCTTGCATCGGCACCAGCGCCCCCAACACCCCATTGACGAAACGGGGCGCGCTGTCAGAACCATACCGTTTGGCCAACTCCACCGCCTCATTGATCGCCACCTTGACGGGCACTTCCCCAAGCGTGAATTCGTAAAGCGCCATGCGCAGCAGATTGCGATCGATGATCGCCACCTGATCCAGCGGCCACTCCGGCGCATGGGACTGAATATAGTGATCCAGCAGATTACGACACCCCGCCACGCCGACGACCAGACGCCGGGTGTAGGATTCCACGCGTGGCAGCACCTCGGTATCGGCGAAACGTTGGGCCAATGCCTCGCCGATGGGATGCGCCACAAGATCAATCTCGTAAAGAACCTGGAGCGCTAACTGGCGGGCCAGGCGACGCTCACCTTTCATACCCTCAATCCCCTCAATGTGCAAGTGTCCACGTTCACGCGGACATCTACGTCAGTTAGCAAGCGCCTCAGCCTGTCCCTCCGACCGAGGATAAACCACATCCTCAATGTGGACATTGACCGCATCAACGGGCATGCCAATCATATTCTGGATCGCGCGCGTGACCTCGTACTGCACGGCGCGGCCCAGGCGCAGCAAGCTGATTTCGGGACCGGCGACAACAGATAAGTCCACCGTCACCTTACCACCGTCGATGTGTACACCAACCGACTTACCCTGAAGTCCCAGGAGACGATCCACATCTTTCTCGACGAGTTGCACCACGCCGGGCACATTCAAAGTCGTGAACCGCGCAATCGTTTCAAGTACCTCAGGTTCTACCGTGACCATACCGGGAATGATCCCTGTTTCCATATAAGCCTCCTACATACTCAGGCCGCCATCGACCGGCAGTACCACACCAGTGATGTAAGCCGCCGCATCCGAAGCCAAAAACGCTACAGCGCGGGCGACATCCTCCACAGCGCCAAACCGTCCCAGGGGGATCAGCGTCCGCATCTTCTCGCACAACGCCTCGTCCAGCGCCGCGGTCATATCGGTGGAGACGAACCCCGGCGCGACCACATTGACCGTGATACCACGCCCGGCAAGCTCCCGCGCCATACTCTTGGTGAGACCGATCAAACCGGCTTTCGAGGCTGAGTAATTCGCCTGCCCCATCTGCCCCATCAAGCCCGAAACCGAACTGATATTGATGATACGCCCTGCGCGCTGGCGGGCCATTAGACGCGCCGCCGCTTTGCCGGTGTTGAACGCGCCCTTCAGATTCACGCGCAGCACTTCATCCCAATCCGCCTCCTGCATCCGCAGCAGCAGGGCATCGCGAACGATACCGGCGTTGTTGACCAGAATATCGAGTCGACCAAGAGCGTTCACCGTCGCTTCGACCAACGCCGCCGCCTGATCGTAATCGCCCACATCGGCGGGTAACGCCATGGCACGCCGGCCCAGCGACTCGATCTCGGCCACGACCCGGGTAGCGGATTCGATGTTACGGGCGTAGTTGATGGCGACGTCGGCACCCTGCCGGGCCAGTTCGAACGCAACCGCACGGCCAATCCCGCGCGAGCCACCGGTGATGAGCGCCACTTTACCTTCGAAAGTCATCATCCCCTCGGCCTCCTACCCCTCAGCGCCAGACGCGACGCAGGGTACTACGGCTTCCAATGTCTCGGCGCGCACATTGGGCAACGTCCGCCGTACCAAACCAGTCAGCACATCCTTCGGCCCGACCTCGACAAAATGATCAACACCCTGTTCCGCCATCCACAACAGGCTTTCGCGCCAGCGTACCGGTAAGACAAGTTGGCGCAAAAGCGCCTCACGGATCTCCTCCGGCGCAAAGACCGGCACTGCCGTCGTGTTCAACACAACGGGGATTTGCGGTGTGCGCAACGGCACAGTCCTCAAAAGATCGGCAAACGCCGCTTGCATCTCGCACATTAAGGCACTGTGTGGCGCTACACTGACTGCCAGACGCTGCATCCGCCGCACCCCGTGGGCCTCGGTCAACGTTGCCGCCGCATCCAGTGCCGCAAGCGTGCCGGAGACGACGATCTGCCCCGGGCAGTTGTCGTTGGCAATAACCAGCGGCTGTCCGGATGTGGCCACGGCCGCCGCGCAGAGCGATTCTGCGGCCGCCAACGTCGCGCCGAGGAGAACAGCCATGCTGCCCGGTGCGCTCTGGCCTGCCCGCGCCATCAACTGCCCGCGCCTGGCAACGAGATGCAAACCGGTATCGAAGTCTAGCGCTCCCGCGGCCACCAATGCACTGAACTCACCCAGGCTATGTCCGGCCACAAATGCAGGTGGTTGAAGTGTCGCTTTGGCCGCTTGCCACATCGCCAGGGCAATTACATATAGCGCGGGCTGCGTGTATTCGGTCTGATTTAACTGTGCCTCTGGTCCGACAAAACACAATTCGGTTAACGCGTAGCCCAGAGACGCATCTGCCTTATCACAAAATATCCGGGCCTCTGACGAGGCCCGGTACCAGGCTAAACCCATACCTACATATTGCGAACCCTGTCCAGGGAAAAGAAAGGCGACACTCATCCCAAAGCTCCAGGGGCGTCGGCGCTCAGGTTAATCCTCCTTAACCTGCATGACCTTCTTACCACGGTAAGCGCCGCAGTGTGGGCACACTTGATAAGGCCGCACAAGCTCTCCGCACTGGCAGGTCACCAGGGCCGGCAAAAGCGGTGAACGATAGCTATTGGCGCGCCGACGATCACGGCGGCTACGCGGGGTACGTCTCTTCGGTACTGCTGGCATTGTTTTAACTCCCTTTTCTCATTATAATACCGTCCCTCATAAGGACAGGCAACGTAAAGCCTATTATACAAAAAAGAGGGCGCATGTCAAACGAGATTTGACACGTATGTGGAGCGCGCCTACACGTCCTCGCTTTTCACTTGTAACGCCTGTTCACGATCAGCTTCGAGCTTTTGCAGCCCATTATCGACGACGTGCAAGAGACGATTCAACTCGGCCTGCAACTGGCTCAGCGAATTGAAGACGTACTCGTCCGCATCTGAGCGCAGCACGATGGCATCGCGTTTGGCCCGTTTGGCAATGATCTCGGCCTGCTGGCGCGCTTCCTGTACCAGACGGTGTTCTGTCACAATCTGCTCCGCCTTGGTCCGTGCCGCAGCGAGGATCTGCTGTGCCTCCTGATGCGCGGCGTTGAGCAAAGCATCCCGCTCGGCAACGATCTCCCGGGCTTGCGGAACTTCATCAGGTATGGCGGCACGTAACTGCGTCAGATGTGTGCGGACTTCATCCTCATTGACCGCGCGCACCCCAAACAGCTTGGGGGATTCTTCCAGGATATAGCGTTCCAGTCGTTCGATCAGAAATTCGACGTCCATCGATACCTCCTGAATCCCTAAACCGTAATCACAATGAGAGCTTGGGGATCTCACCCCCACTATCTACGCGACGTTGCTCGTACTTGCGCAGCAACATTTCGTAAGCCACAGGGGGAACCATCTGCGAAATGTCCCCGCCGGCCATAAACACCTCTTTAAGCAGACTGGCGCTGAGAAAAGCGTACTCGTAACGGGTCATTAGGCAAATCGTGTCGACCTCGGCCCAGAGCTGCTGATTGGTGAGCGCCATCTGGTACTCCATCTCGAAGTCTGAAATGACGCGTAACCCGCGCACCAAAACCTGCGCGCCCACAGAGCGGGCCAGGTTCACCGTCAGGCCAGTGTACGCGCACACGGTTATGTTCTGGAGATGAGCCAGCGCCGTCTTGAGCATATCCACCCGTTCCGCAGCGGAAAAGCACAGCGGCTTTTTCGGGTTTTCGTACACGGCCACGATAAGTTTGTCGAAGATTTTGGCCGCCCGCTGGGCAATGTCCATGTGGCCAAAGTGCACCGGATCGAACGAGCCAGGGTAAACAGCGACTCTTTGCGTCAACTTAGATCTCCTCCACCGCGCCAAAACTCGACCACACGCTCCGCCACGGATCGGTTTTCCGGCTTACTGAGATCGGGATCGGCCTGTAGCATAGCCTCGGCGACCGTCCGTACCTGATGTAGCAAGCGGGTATCGGCCAGCGCCACCATCGGCAGTTCAGGGAAGCCACTCTGCTGCGTGCCCAGGAATTCGCCGGGACCGCGCATCTCCAGGTCTTTCTGTGCCAGCACAAAGCCATCGGTGGTCGCTTCCACGGCCTTGAGACGTTCGTTGGCCTCTTCTGAAGCGCTATCGGCCAGCAAAAGACAATACGATTGGTGTTCACCGCGTCCCACACGTCCGCGGAACTGATGTAGCTGTGCTAAGCCAAAGCGTTCCGCGCCGTCGATGAGCATCACCGTAGCGTTTGGCACGTCGATTCCCACCTCAACTACTGACGTAGCGACCAGGACATCGATTTCGCCGCGCGCGAACTGTCCCATCACAGCCTCTTTATCAGCCGGACGGAGCCGCCCGTGCAGTAGACCGAGCCGTAGGTCGGGCAACACTTCCTTCCGCAAGCGATCGTATTCGGTGACGGCGGCCTTGGCGTCGATCTTCTCCGAGACTTCCACCAGAGGGTAGATGATGAAGGCCTGCCGTCCCTGCTGCACCTGGGAGTGGATGAAGGCATAGGCGCGCTCGCGCTCGCGTGGGAACAGCACGCGCGTCTCGATGGGCTGGCGACCCGGCGGCATCTCGTCCAATACGGAGACGTCGAGATGCCCCCACACGGTCAATTCCAGCGAGCGCGGGATGGGCGTCGCCGTCATCATCAGCAAGTGGGGGTTGTAGCCCTTTTGCCGTAGCGCACCGCGTTGTTCGACGCCGAAACGGTGTTGCTCGTCTACCACGACGAACGCGAGGTCTTTGAATGCCACTGTCTCCTGGATCAGCGCATGCGTACCGACCACGATCTGTAAAGAACCGTCTGCCAGCCCGGCGTAGATCGCTTCGCGGTCCTCGCCGCTGGTGCTACCGGTGAGCAGGCCAAAAGTTGGGCGTGGTTCGGGAAAGACAGCGAAGAGTTTAGAAAGACTTTTGAAATGCTGTTCGGCGAGGATTTCGGTGGGGGCCATCAGCGCGGCCTGAGCACCGTTCGCCGCCGTCACCGCCATCGACAACCCGGCGACCACCGTCTTGCCCGCGCCGACGTCCCCTTGTAGCAGGCGGTTCATCGGTTGGCCGGAAGCTATGTCGCGCAAGATCTCCTCCAGGGAGCGCTGCTGTGCGGCGGTCAGGGCGTAAGGTAAGCTGGCCCGCAATGTTTCGATATAGGCCGCGTCGATCTGGATCGTGCGCCCCGACTGCGACCTCCAGGCCATTCTCTGGCGCAACAGTCCCAATTGCAGGTAGAGGGCCTCCTCGAAGGCCAGACGGCGCCGCCCGGCACTGAGGTGCTCCTGATTGTCGGGTAGATGGACGCCCCACAGGGCGCGATCCAACGGCAGCAGGTTATGCTCCGTTCGAAGGGCAATGGGCAGGGCGTCGGGGACGCGCTTGGCCCACGCCGCGAGGGCGCGTTCCAGCGTCATCCGCATCCAGCGCTGCTGCAAGCCCTCTGTCAGCACGTACACGGGCTGGATGCGCACGTTCGTTAAGTCTTTGCGGCCTACCAGTTCCCAATCTGGGGCATTCATCGTCAAACGGCCCAGATACTCGTCCACCTTACCGCTGATCAGGATTTGCATCCCGGCGCGAATACGGCCTTCGAGGAAACTCTGATTGAACCAGGTGACTTCCATCGTGCCGGTGTTGTCGGAAAGGATGGCACGGAACAGGGATTTGCCACCCTGGGTTTTGCGCAAACCGGCGTCCCACACCGTCGCCAGGACACTCACCCGCTCACCGTAGACCAGACGATTGATCGTCTTCAGCGTGGAGTAGTCCTCGTAGCGTCGGGGATAGAAGTACAACAAGTCACGTACGGTTTTGACACCGAGCTTCGCCAGGAGCTCGCCGCGTTTCTTCCCGATACCGGCCAGCATCTCCACCGAGGCTTCGAGGCCTCGCCCAGGGGCACTACGCGGCTGGCGGTGAGATGCGGGCGGCTCCGGCGGCAGGGTAGCCTGTGGCTCCGTCATAGAAGATGGTTCCTCCGGGACGCCCTCGGCAGCAGGTGGTGTGCGTAAAGCCACGCGCAAAGCCTGCATTGCTTCGCGCCGGGCTTCGATTTCGAGGCTGCTATAGGCCCGCAAATGCGCAGCGATGTCCTCCACCCAGGAACGGGCCGGTTCGCCAAATGCACCGATGGCCTGTTTGACCCAGGTATCGGCGTAGCGCGCCAACCCACCCGCGACGGCTTTGTCTTGGTAGACGTAGTCTTTCTCCTCCAGATTGAGGATCTTTTCCAAAATCTCCAATGGTTTAACCATTCATGCTCCTAAAAAGTCGGGTAGTCGTTTAGTCAAGTCGTCGTTGTCGCCAGACCACAAAAGTCTCACAAAGCGTCTGGTTGAGCACATATCTGCGTTGAACAACAGATTCCCAAGACACAGTACGTGCTGAGACTTTTGTAGTCTTTATTTTTCGAAAGATCACAGATCGTCAGCACGGATCAGAGCGACGCCCACAGCGCCAGGGCCGACGTGCGCGCCGAAGATGGGGCCAACTTCCACCACCAACGGCGAATGATCGGGCGCGTAAGGCGCTACCGCCTCGTTGAGCCGCGTAATGACGGCGGGATCGGTATGCGCGTGCAGCACTGCCAGCTTTTGCAGCGGCGCCATCGTCATAACCGTGTCGACCATATTCTGAAGCGCGCGTTGGTGCGTGCGCACCCGCCCGATCAACTGGGCTTCACCAGCGGCAAACGCGATCATGGGCTTGATCTGCAACAAAGACACCAATTTGGCGGCCGCCCAACTCACACGCCCGCTGCGGCGCAGGTACTCCGGCGAATCCAACATACCGAGCACGGTGGCGCGCGTACATGCAGAGGTAATCAACGTTTTGATCTCGGCGACGGATGCACCGCGGGCCACAGCCTCAGCCGCCATCAGCACCACCCAGCCGATCCCCATGGACACTTGCCCCGTATCGAAGACATGGACAGTCGCGCCCGACACCTGCTGAGCGGCGAGCAGCGCGTGGTTGTACAGACTGCTCACGTTCGACGCGGCAAAAAGGCCGATGATGTCATGCGCGCCCTCTGCGATCAATGTCTGGTAAGCTTGCAAAAACTCTGCCGGGGCCGGAGCTGCCGTCTTGGGCATAACATCCGACGTCAACAATTCACGGTAAAACCATCCGTAATCGGCAGAGACACCAACCAGGTGACTGGTCTGTCCCATCATCAAATAGATGGGGACAACCTTTATATTGAACTGTTCAATCAGATGTGGCGGAATGTCCGCCACACCATCGGTGATGATGCGAATATGACCAGCCATGCGCGCTTAACGCCATACCCCCTCGTAGATGACCATGCCAACTCCCTCAGGGCCGATATGCGAGGCCAGAATCGGATCATAAGTGATAATGGGAAAATCGCGGTTTGGCATGATTTGTTCGAGCCGGGTTTTGAGCAGTAGCGCCTCCTCCGTCGGCTGTGCGCCACTCTGGAAAATGACCAGCTGGTTGATCCGCGAGAATTCGGAAGCGAACTCCACCAACTTGTCGAGTGCCCGCTCCGGTTTGCGGCTTTTCTCCTGCGGGATGATGTCGCCATCCTCAATCACCAGGAAGGGGTGAATTTTAAGCATCGCGCCGAGAATCGCCTGCATGGCACTGAGTTTGCCGCTGTTGTAGATATAATCCAGCGTGTGGGAAATCATCACCACATAGATACGGGGAATCATCCCCCGGATACGTTTGACCACATCCGGCAGCGGCAAGTCGCCTTGCTGCAGTAATTCCCCGGCCTTTTCCACCAGCAGCCCCAGGCCAACGGACATCGTCTGTGAATCCAACACGGTGATGTCGCACCGTCCCATAAAGTCACGCGCCGCGATGCGCGCGTTGCGCATGACGGGACTCAGGTGACTTGAGGAGAGGATCACCAACATCCGGTTGGTACGATAGAGCGTGCGCTCGAAAACAGCGCGGAAATCATCAGGAGAAGGCCCAATGATCTCCACAGGACTACGCGATTGCTCCAGTTCGACCAACAGGTCGAGATGCCCGTCTGTCTGCTGGTCGTACATGAAGTTGCGCCCATTCGCTTGCGCGACGACGGGCAACGAAATGATACCCAGTTCGCGCAAACGCGCCGCCGGGAGGTAAGCCGTCCCATCAGTAATCAACTGAATGTGATGATTGCCACTCACACCCTTTCTCCTTAACTTATAAATTCGTAATAATTTCGCTGTCCTGGCGAAGGTGATAAATGCAACACCTGATCATGCATAGCCTCCGCCATAGTTCACTCATTCAATAGAGATAATGTAAGGATAGTGCGGTTGCCCACCCTCAACGACCTCGAATTCCAGTTCGGGATAGGTTTCAACCAATCTTTCGGCCAGATTTTCCGCCTGGGATGCGTCCACACTCTCGCCATAATACAACGTCACCAACTCGCAGTCTTCAAGCTCGACCTCAGCCAACAGCCAGTACACCGCCTCGTCGAAAGACTCAGCGTCCACCACCAGATCGCCATCCAGCAACCCGATGGCATCGCCTTCACGCACGTCGATCCCGTTGAGTTCTACATCACGGGTGGCCCACGTCACTTCGCCGGTGATGACCTCTTTGGCCGCGCGCAACATCGCCGACACATTGCCATCCAATGTCGCCTGTTGATCGAGAGCCAGCAGCGCAGAGACACCCTGAGGAATGGAGCGTGTCGGCACAACAGCGACTTGTTTCGTGCTCACTTCGGCGGCCTGCTGCGCCGCCATCAAAATGTTCTTATTGTTGGGAAGAATAATAACATGATCGGATAATGACTGGTCAATCGCCTCCAGGATTTGCGCGGTGCTCGGATTCATCGTTTGCCCACCCTCGATGATCTTAGTAGCGCCCAAACTGAGGAACACCTTGCCCAACCCATCGCCGGCAGCCACAGCGACCACTGCAATATTCGGTGGCTCTTCCGGAATCGGCAGCGGCACACCCGTGTGAGGGGCAGCAAGCGTTTGGGTTTCTTCGCGTCCTGCGACAAACGCCTCATACTGTGCCTGCATATCCTCGACAACGACATCGCACAAAGAGCCGCATTTCGCGCCGTAACTGATGGGAATGCCGGGATCGAGCACATGCACATGCACTTTGACAGTTTCCGCATCGCCTACCACCAGCGCACAATCCCCCATCGCTTCAATGGTAGCACGCATTTCGGCAACGTCCATATCACGGCCGGCAACGATAAATTGCACATCATAGGGATAATTGCTGTCGAAGTGTAATATCTCAGTCATCGAATCATGAGGTGTTTCGTGGATGTGCATAGCAGGCACTGCACCGGTTGTGTGATATGCGAGTTCTTCGACCGACAATCCCTTCATATAACGTAACATCCCTTCGAGGATCACGAACAACCCTTGCCCTCCAGAATCAACTACCCCGGCCTGGCGCAACACCAGCAGCAGTTGGGGTGTACGAGCAACAGCGGACTTTGCCCGTTGGACCAGCCGTTCGAAAATGTGTTGTAGGTCCTCCGTCTCCTGCACCGCCAGTGCGGACTCCTCTGCCACTTCACGTATAACGGTCAGGATCGTGCCTTCCACCGGCTTGACGACACCCTTGTAGGCGGTATCGCGCGCCTCACTCAATGCAGCCGGTATATCTGCTGCACTCATGTGCCCTTTTGAGTCCAGCCCACGCGCAAATCCGCGCAAGATTTGGGAAAGGATCACCCCGGAGTTACCGCGCGCGCCCATCAACGCACCATGGGCCACCTTGCCGGCAAGCCGTCCTACATTCTCTTCCTGTACATCAGCCACCTCGTTCCAGGCAGATGTCATCGTCAACATCATATTCGTTCCGGTATCGCCATCCGGCACCGGAAACACATTGAGCGCGTTGATTTCCGCCTGGTGCTGTCGGAGCCAGGAAAGCGCGGCCGCTATCATAAATTTCAAATCATGCCCATCAAGGGTGTAAACGATCTCACTACCTACAGGTTCGCCCACGCTTAGCCCCCTAATCTATATCGCTGACGCGCAAAGCCTGAATATGCACGTTCACTTTGGCAACCGGCAGCTCGAGAATCTTTTCAATCTGGTACTTGACCACGTGTTTGATACTTTCAGCAACGCTCGACACCCGCGTGCCATATTCTACCACCACGTACAAGTCCACGACAACCTCCCCTTCCCGGACCTGTACTTCTACGCCTCGCTTCCTGTCGGCGGATAGCTTGTCGGCCAGACCAGTCGCAAAGTTCTTGGGGACCGTGCCCACAACCCCATAGCAGGTTTGCACCGCCTCGCTGACAACCGACGCAATAGCGGCGGGGGACACTTCTATTCTCCCCCGAGGTTGCACCTTTTCACTCATAAAGCCCTCCTCCCAGTTGCATCTTTTCCTCTTTGTGGTATGATGACTGCCGTCATCGAGACAGAAGAGGTGAAAAATGGCAAAATGTGAAATCTGCGGTAAAGTCCCAATGTTTGGGCACAATGTCAGTCACTCGAACCGGGCGACCAACCGGCAATTCCGCCCCAACATCCAGCGCAAGCGGATGCTGGTCGACGGCGCATGGCGACGCATTCACGTGTGTACGCGCTGCCTGCGCACCCTTTCCCGTGGCGATAAGTAACGTACATTGCATTCAATCCACGCGACAGCCCCGTTGACCAACCGGAAACGGGGCTGTTGCGTTTCATGCGCTAAACAGCGGCGGGCGCGGCGACAACACTCCCGCGCAAGGCACTAATAGCCGCCGCAACGCCTTCCTCCGCAGCAAAGATCGCGGAACCTGCAACCAGATGATCGGCCCCGTGCGCCACCACCAGGGACGCGGTTTCCACGTTAATGCCCCCGTCCACCGACAGCCATGCCGCACTGCCGACAGCATCGAGGATACCCCGCACAGCGGTGATCTTCGGCAACATCTCCGGGAGGAAATCCTGCCCGCCAAACCCAGGATTCACCGTCATCACCAAGACCAAATCTACCAATCCCACAACGTAATGCAAAACCGATTCTGACGTCGCCGGGTTCAACGACACGCCGGCCTGCACCCCCAGTCCGTGAATCTGTCGCAAGAGCTGATGCAGATGCGCCGTCGCTTCTGGATGCACCGTCAGGATATCCGCACCGGCCCGCGCGAAGGCTTCCACGCAACGTTCCGGAGCTTCGACCATCAGATGGACATCAAGAGGCAGTCGCACGACCTTACGCAACGCAGCCACCACCGGCGGGCCAATCGTCATATTCGGCACAAAATGCCCATCCATCACATCGACATGGATAACATCCGCGCCGGCAGCTTCCGCCATCTCAACAGCCACGCCAAGATTGGCAAAATCGGCGGAAAGTATTGAGGGTGCGATGCGTACATATCTGTCCATAACCTGGCTATGATACACCGGATACGGCAAAAGGCAACCCCATGACGAGGTTTTACCTACTTTTGTTATACTATTTTATGCGGTTAAACCGATCATTAACAAAACGTTACAAAACAATTACCAAAAAGAAAATAGTATTGACACGCATTTCCCGCAATGGTATCATTGAAGATAGTTCAGAACTTTGCAAAGTTTCATATAAGCATATAAATAAGGAGGTTCATAATGTTTCGCGACAAGATCCAAAACAACTACGAAGAACTCTCACCACGTTTCCGCATCCTCGCGGATTTTATTCTCGAAAACACCCTTGACGTCGGTTTCCTGACGGCGACAGAACTGGCACGTCGCGTTGGGGTTGATCCGGCGACCGTTGTACGCTTCTCGCAGGAACTGGGCTATTCTGGATATCGTGAGCTTTCGCGGGAGATCAAACGTTATATCAACCAACAGTTAGCCTTGCGTTATCAAAAAGGCGCGGCCGAAACCGATGGTCTGACTGCGCATGTGACCACGTTGATCGACGAATTGAGCGACCGGACCCTGGATATGAAGGCAGACGCTGCACAGATCGCACAGGCTGCACAAACCATCCATGCAGCCCCACGAGTTTTCGTCACCAGCGCTGCGGAAGGGTACGGCGTGGCTGTGCTGTGGAGTACGTACCTGAGCCTCCTGGGGATAGAAACCTATCCCGTCCGCGCCGACTACGCACAGGCAGCCATTTTGCTACACGCAGTCGAGCCTGATGACCTGTTGGTCGCAATTTCTTTAGGACTAGGTCCGGGTAGTGAAATCGGGCATTTGCTCAACGCCGCCAAAGAACGCGGCGCACACACGATGTCCGTCACCACCAGTCCCACCTTGCTGCCCGCAAGACAGGCTGATATCAACCTGGTTGCGCCGTCCAAGACACCCGCGGGTTATCCCTCCTTCGACACGTTGATGGCTATTCTCTCACTGCTGTGGCAAGCGTTAATCGCCATAGATGGCGAAAAGAGTCACAAAAACATTGCCAACGCGATGCAGGCACTCAATGATCTGGTTGCACAAAAGGATAAGGTACCCACCTATGACGTTGCGGCGTTGCTGCGTCTTTGGAGACAGAAGTAAGCACCCCAGTTATAAATAAGGAAAAGGGAGAGCCTTTGTCGCTCTCCCTTTTGTTTTCGTTCCACAATAGCCATTACGGCGCGCCAACTACGGCGCATCGACTACCGGCGGCGGTCCTTCCCAAAGCGGCAGGTCATCAAAAGAATGGGGCCATGTCAACGTGTAAAAATCGATATAATCCACCAGACCGCCCCGCCACAAGGCATCGACGTGCCCGCCTTCATGCACCTGATAAATCACATCGGCTCCATACTCGACCAACACATCATAAAACTGTAATGTGGAGGCCCTGGCCCAGTCCAGACTCCCAGCATCCAAATAGATGCGCATCCCTGTGGTGCCCTCCTTTGCTAGCAAAAAAGGATCGTATTGCGGCATAGGCCGGTTTAGAGCCAGCGCCGGGCTGTGGCCGCCTACAATGCTAAAGAGGTCTTGGTGACGCATCGCGATCTCCAAAGACCACACGCCGCCCCGTGAAATACCCCCGATCGCACGGGCAGCCGGATCGCGCCATGTTCGGTAAGTCTGATCGACTAGTGGAAGTAGTTCATCCACAAACATTCCCTCGAAAGACCAGGCTCCACCGCTCGAGTTCACATACAGGCCATCGGACCCCACGCCGGGCAACACCACAATAAACGGTCCAGCGATACCTCGACTGACCCAATCATCTGCCAACTCATCAATCCCTAGCGTGATCCAATGCCGTTCATCCAGGGGCCAACCGTGAAGCATATACAGCACAGGAAAGGCTTTGTCGGGATAGTCGTCGTAACATGGTGGCAGATGCACCAAAAAGCGCACCTGTTCGCGCATTGTGCCACTCACCAAGGATGTCGATTCGGTACGACCACGGAGGTAGGAACAGGAGAAAGGAGTAGGCGTAGGTAACGGTAATGGTGTTGGTTCAGGGGTCGCAGAGGGCGTAGGCGGCATTGTTGTCGGCGTAACCGGTACTTCTGACGAAGGCATCACATGTGCTTCGGTTACAGAAGGCGACATAATCACTGGAGCATGACCCGCACCTTCCACCTCGATACCTTGACAGCCTGTCAGAAGTCCCAGGAAAAGAAGCACAATCATAAACCAAAGTTTACTATGCACGTTCAACCCTACTACACTCATCCATCAAAATATCAAGAAACAGTGTAACACTTCTCGCTTTTCCGTCAAGAGAGCAAACCGCACATAAGAAAACAGTTCCTTGGCAATGACCTACTCTCCCACCCCGCTACCAGGGCAGTACCATCGGCGCAGGCGAGCTTAACTGCCGGGTTCGGGATGGGACCGGGTGTACCCTCGCCGC
>Ga0209723_1002354_pt1 | contig 25528 bp, 20 predicted proteins | sample BiotimSIPDNA_2_FD_185750 | JGI IMG/M metagenome (GOLD analysis project Ga0209723, IMG submission 185750) | Anaerobic biogas reactor microbial communites from Washington, USA - Biogas_R2 time_0 SIP DNA (SPAdes) (version 2) | ecosystem: Engineered > Bioreactor > Anaerobic > Unclassified | place...
ATTTATTACTCCGGAAGAGAAAAATCTGAAAAGATCGGCGAAGTATCGCCACTGCTCCTCCAAAAAAGACATAAAATTCTGTGAATCAAACTTCATCGATGGATGAGTCGAAAAACCTGCCTTATGAGGAAATTTTTTCCTCTTCTCAAGCTCGGTAAGTAGGGAAAGTTCATCCTGGAGCTTGGAGTATTTTTCAACAGCATCTATTCCAGTTATTTCATCAAGCATAGCCAGAACAACCGAAAGGGTCAGCGTCTTCTGAAAACGTTTCCAGCCATGGCCAAGATCAAACTCGGAAAAACGATAGCTTCCAGGGTGTGAAGATGACTCGTATATTCCCATTCGCCTTATCGACTTTTTTCCTGTCGGACGAAGTTTTGAAAAAGACGCCCCCTTGGATTTTAGGGAGTTAAGAACTGACAATGCGTCGGTATATTCTTCCGATCCAACGGATATCATCTCTGGAATGTACAAAATACAGCGCCTGTCCCCGCCATTCACCACAAAAGGAACTGCCTGAAGCCCCATCTCATCTGCGACTTCCTTGAGAATCAAATTCATTTTTTTAATATCGCAATCAGAGTCCAGTTCGAACTCGAACTCCAAAAGCGCAACCTTTTTCAGGTCCGGATATTTCATGACTGCATAGTTATTTTTCACCCTGCTCCAAACCTCGTGCGCCAAAGCATAGGGATCGATGCTCATTCCATCTACATCATAAGGAGAAGCGAAATGCATTACAAAGTCCCCTGCCTTCTTGCTCATAATAGAAACGGGCATCTTCCAATCGGTAGTGACATCTATGGCGGTGTTCCACACCGATTGAAAAGCCGCATCGCTGAAATCCGGTGCATATAATTTCCTGTGGTGCCTGAGAAACTGTTGAATTGAATCGGCCTCCGCCGCAAAGCCGGACCTCCAATTCAGTTTGAACAGCTCCTGAATAAATACGTTCGCATTAACCATCTCTCCCTTGCGGGTTTTAACGTAATCATCCCTCTTCAGAAAAAAAGGATTTTTAGGATCGGCCATTGATTTAGCCCACAGAACGGCTGCTATACTTCCAAAATCATCGGCGGTTTTTTTCAGTTTTTCTAAAGAATGATAGACTTTCGCCCGGTCCCCTGAGGCGTAAGCCTCATCAAGAGAATCTATCGCTGAAAATAAAATTTCTTTCGCACCGCCCGGGTTGTCCTCTCTGGGAAGGTGTGTAAGATATCCCCATTCGCGCGAAATTCTCTGCCAAATATTGAGGATCTTAGCAATCCCGTCTGCAGTATTGTAACCGAAAATTTGTAACGCACCAAAAAGAACTTCCAGGTGCGGAAGATGTCGAAAAAATCTCTCGTCTAGATGCGCAAAATTAGGCGAAGGATCGTAGGTTCCGTCCGACACGTATTTCCCAATGTCCATGTAGGATTCAAGGACCCTGCTTCTGGATTGATCGGCCAGCACCCCATCGACGTCGGATGGCAAATACACATCGACATCGGAAAGTGGAGCGCGCTCCTTTTCAAAATATTCGAGAACGCCAGAAAGCCTTGCCAGATGATAATACGATCCCTGTAGAACAAATGCCTGCAGGATCTTGCTGCGTTGCCGAGAAGCAGGTAAGGATCCATCCCCAACCCACCTCTTTAAAGCAGGGAAGTCAACCTTAGTATCCTTCAGCAGCGCCTTGAAAGAGGCAAAGCCATTGCCATTAGAACCTTGCGCCTCTACGCGCTTCATTGCCTCGATATCTAGATCGGTGAGATACAAAATATCGCGAAAGGTTTTAATGTCTTCAGGGGTCTGGATCGCCATGTCGAGTATGTTCCCGGAATGAAGTGGCATTACCACCGCAGTACCCCTTATTTCAAACCTATCTATGCACTCAAGCAGCCTCTTCTCATCATCGCTAAGTTTTGCCATGTCTGGAAATCTTGCGGCAAATTCTCTCCTCAACGCATTGGAAAAATTGAGTTTGAAATTACTGAAAACTTTTTCAAGGTCTTCAGGTTTGTCCACAATCAATTGATATGTGGTGTGCTCAGCCGATTGAACGGCACTTGCCACATACTGCCTCCTAGCAAGCCACTCCTTCATAACGCCCATAACAAAATTGGCGAACCTTCCGGTATCATCCATTTCATTCATGTGAGATGCATTTATGGCAAGTCTGGCAGTATATGTTTTGTTGCCACATTCGTCATCGAATATGGTATTTAGAATTCTTTCAGTATGCAGTCTCGCTATAGCATTGTGATCAAAAAAATAATACCCGAGATCGTCGACTATTTCCTGCAGGATAACCTTTACACTCCTCATCTCGTGCAAGAGATCCTCATTCACATCAGAGAGACGAAGCTTGGATATGGCGTCCAGGATCTGTGCGATATGTATCTGCCCTTGGGTATGATGAGTGAGCGTAAATTTTGGCTGAAATAGGATGCAAAATATCCGGCTGACGATGGATCATCCCAATCCAGCTCCAGCGGAAGATATTTACCCGCTCCTCTCAAAAGTGAGGCGTCAGGACTGGAGCTCATCTCCGCCTTGATGAACAGGTCCACCGACTTGCCAAAACTTGCAAGGTCGTCAAATGACAGTTTTTCCTTCGTCATCTTTCTCGCGAAAGTTATTAAATTCTCGCCAGCGACGGTGTCATGAATAACCGGACGGGGGGGAGAATAGCCCTCTCTGAAAAAAGGCGGGACCCTCGGCATCACCATATCAGGTGAAACTCCGCTGTGTCTGACGTAGGAATCGAGAAATCTGCGAGCATATTGGGATTCGAAGACATCAAAATGGCTCTCCATTGGAGGCAGTGCAATCCCAGCGCCACTCAGAAGGTCGATCAGCGAGTTGGCGAGATTGGATGTAGTCAGGAATCTTTTCAGATACTCTTCCATGCACAGCCCCTAGTTAAGCCAATCCCCAAAAAGAGCTCTCCCATTTTATCGGCTGAAATGCGAAAATGTTGCCTTAATTCTGCTAGCAGCTCGACGGGAGAATTAGAACGTTTTTCAAATAATATCAGACAGTTAAACCTTATAGCCCCTCTTATCAAAAACCTGTTTTACCTGCGATACGGAGTATATGGCAAAAAGAAGGGCCGGGATGAGGATGGTCAGTTCGCTATAATTGAAGCTCTCCGAGAGAGGAAATTTGATCCCCAGGTTGTGGGTGAGAATAGACCAGGCATTATTGAGCGCATGGCAAAATATCGGAGCAACGAGGGTTCCGCTCTTTTTATATACGATGCCAAAAAACAGGCCCAGGATGAAATAGAGTGGAAAATACCACGGGTTACCGTGCATCGCAGCGAATATCAGAGAGGCCGTTATCACCCCAATCCGGCTTCCGAGCTTCGAAGAGAGAGAACCCTGGAAAAATCCCCTGAAATAGATTTCCTCACAGATTCCGGTCAAAAGACAAAATATCAGAATTTTTGCGGCAAGCTCCCACGGACTTGAAAAATCCATGACCCCTGAAAGCGAATCAAGCACGTGGACAGGCGTATGAAGATACAGATCGGAGAACCAGACCATGTAGTCGATGAATATGTCCATGCAGAAGGTACCTGCAGCCATGACCAGAAACTGCGACCACGAGGGAACCCTAAAAGGAAATAATCTGCGAAGGTCGTATCTAAAAAAAACCGCCATCGCCAGAGGAACTCCCGCCATTGCGATGATCTCGTTCAGTGAAACCCCCAGGAGCAAAAACCCCGCTTTGATAACGAAATAGGGGGCTATCTGAACTGCGGAGACGAAAACCCCCGATAGAAACACCCCCTGAGGAGGAGGAAATGCACTGCCCGGCGCTAAGAGCGTGTCGATTATTTTTTTCATCTAGTGAGCATCGCCTATTTATAGACTACCACGTCTGACAAATCGAGCCTCGGAGGAACCCTTTTGGCTGGTTCAGCCGGACGACCTATAGGAAGCATCGCAACCGGCCTGAGTTTTTTTGAAAGCGACAGGACATCCGAAGCTACGGCCTCATCGAAAGCCCCTATCCAGCAGCTCCCCAGATCAAGCGACGTTATGGTCAAAAGCATATTCTCTATTGCTGCAGCGGTCTCCTGAATGGAATACAGATCCCTTCCCCTTGCCCCATATCCTCTTTCCGCACGATCGTAATCTATGCAGACGACTATTATGACCGGGGCCTTAGCTATGAACAGCTGATGTGCTGCATTTGACGCCAACATCTCCTTCATTTTAGCATCCCGGACGACCTCGAAATGCCAGCTCTGTCCATTACCGGCCGATGGCGCCATCACCGCGGATTCGAGAACCTGCCTTATCACCTCGTCACCGACATCAAAGGTCGGGTCGAACTGCCTCACCGATCTCCTCTTGGATATAGCCTCTCTCAGTTCCATAGTTCCTCCATAATCACACTAAAATCTGTCGAAGCATTTCTGTCAAGAAAAGAGCTCTTGGCAAAAGCCTCACTAACGTATTTATATTACGCTATGGACAATCCAAAGGCTTTGAAGGTCGGGGACACCATAGGCGTAGCAGCGTCGGCGAGCCCCTTTGACAGAAAAAAATTCATCCGGGGAATCCAGTCCCTGGAGAACATGGGGTTCAAGGTATTCTATAGAAGCGATATATTCGATCAGAGCCGATATTTGGCTGGAACGGACTCGCGAAGGGCGCAGGAGCTGGGCGAACTGTTTTCCAATCAGGAAATATCGGCCATCATGTTCGCACGCGGTGGATACGGAAGTCAGAGGATAATACCACTTCTCGACGCTGGATTCCTTTCTAAACACAGGAAGCCCGTGATAGGTTTTTCGGATGTTACCGCGCTGCTCACCTATCTTCGTCAGTCAGCAGGGGTGCCGACATTCTACGGCCCCGTGATTACCTTGCTTGGCAGCACCAGGAGCGAAATAACTGGAAAATCGCTGCTGAATGCTATCACAGCGCAAGGAGCGCTTGGAAAGATATCCTCGGAACCCGCAAAAACCATAAAGGTCGGCAAGGCATCCGGAAAAATAACGGGCGGCTGCCTCACTATGATAAACTCCAGCATCGGAACTCCATATGAGCTTAAATTCGAAGACTCGATACTTTTCATAGAAGATATCGGTGAAAAGGTGTATGTCCTAGACAGAATGCTCACACAGCTCAAAAACTGCGGGACTCTAGCGAAGGTCAAGGGGATCATATTTGGATCCCTCATTCCTCCGGAACAGGAGCCGTATGACGTGAAATCTATGATCGAGGACGTCCTCCGCAATTTTCACGGTCCGGTGATCATGGATTTTCCTGCCGGGCATATCGATGAATTCATAACCCTCCCACTCGGGGCCGATGTGACGCTGGATGCGCAGGAGGAATCGCCGCCAATCATAACCTATAATTCCGGCATACTATCATGACAAAAATTATAGACAGAACATTCAAGGAAGCTATCGAGGACGGAGTATTCCCGTCTGCGGAAATACTGGTCGCCAAGGGGGATGAAATTCTTTTTCATGAACGATATGGCAATGCCCGCGAGCACACCTGCTTCGACATAGCATCACTCACCAAGCCTCTTTCAACCGCGACATTGTGCACAATGCTGCTCGGCGATGGGCTCCTAAAATTTGACGATACGATATACCAGTGGCTCGCGGGAGCGAGGGAGCCTTTTCACAAGAAGATCACCATTCGTCATCTTCTGAATCATACCTCCGGCCTCGCAGCCTGGCAGCCCTTTTACAGGGAGCTTCCGCTCAGCCTCATTGGAACTGAAGATGGTAAAAGAGAAATTCTCGAAAGCTGCTATAGAGAACAGACTGAAAATGAACCTGGAGAAAAAACTCTCTACAGCGACATCGGCTACATGATACTGGGGGAAATTCTCGAACAGGCCGGAGACGCTCCGCTCGATTCTATGTTCGCGGATAGAATCGCAAAACCGCTGTTCCTTGCCGACACGTTTTTCGTAAGAAATACCGGAAGCGATCATTTCCCGAGATCGAGGACGGAAAACACCTCCTCCAGCCACGTTCACGATCCCAACCAGAAGCATCATACAGAAAAGAAAAGGCGTTTCGCACCAACTGAGGACTGCCCTTGGCGAAAACGGGTGATACACGGCGAAGTCCACGATCAAAACGCATACGCCATGGGTGGCGTGGCAGGCCATGCAGGACTTTTTTCCACAGCTCAGGATATCAACACCTTAACAGCAGAGCTGGTCAAATGTATAGATAACAAATCGTCTTTAATTCCGCCTGAAATAGCTTCTGAATTCATCGGTAAGAAAAAAGGCAAGTTGGCCGGGGAGGAATTCGTGCTGGGATGGAACCTGCCTTCCCGCAGAAATTCGGCTTCAGGACATTTTTTCTCTGCGAGCTCGATCGGACACTTGGGGTTCACCGGCTGCTCGATATGGATCGATATTGAGGCCGGTTTTCGGATAATACTTCTCACGAACAGAATTCATCCGACGCCGATGAATGAGAAGATAAAATCCTTCAGGCCAAGAATTCACGATCTTATCTATAACGAGCTCCTTTCCGGCTGATCATCAGCTTGCCGTAACGCACTTTTGCTACTCACAGCGTAACCTGGCATAGCCCCCTTTTGGCTTGATTTAAGCTTTCCCATAAACTAAAAATCTTAAAAAGTTCAAACACTTGTGGATCGTCAGCCCTATGGAAAAGCGTAGGACCGGAAGGGCTGCGCAGCTCTATAAAAGGGGAACGAGATGAAAGTACACCTGATAGGAATAGGCGGCACTGGAATGGCATCGCTCGCTGGCCTTCTTTCTGAGTCCGGACACATTGTGAGCGGAAGCGATGGAAAGATCTATCCGCCGATGAGCGATCTTTTGGCCGACCTGAAAGTGAAAATATTCGAAGGGTACGAGGCTTCACACATAGCAGCCGCGAAACCGGATCTCGTGATCATAGGCAACGTGATACGCCGTGAAAATCCCGAGGCCCAGGAGGCGATAAATTCGGGGGTGGAATACACCTCGATGCCCGTCGCAATCTCCAGCCTTTATCTCAAAGACCGCACCCCTCTGGTGATCACCGGAACGCACGGAAAGACGACTATCTCCTCGCTGGTGGCATGGCTCGTAAAATCATGTGATTTCGATCCGGGATACCTGATCGGTGGAATAAGCCGCAACTTCAACAAAAACTATGCCGTCGGGAAGGACAACTACTTCATCATCGAAGGGGATGAATACGACACCGCTTTCTTCGACAAAGGACCGAAGTTTTTGCACTACAGACCGCAGGCGGTCATAATATCTTCGATCGAGTTCGACCATGGCGATATCTACAGCGACATCGACCAGATACTCAAATCCTTCAGGAGGCTAGTCGAAATAGTACCTCCCGACGGGGTGATAATAGCCAACGGAGACGACCCTAATGTCTCGGAAGTTGTGAAAAATTCGGCATGCAGGGTGATCACATACGGGAAAAATCCAGGCAATACGTACTATCCCAAGAACGTCAGGCTCCTTGAATCATCCGTCCGCTTTGAAATATCCAACATAAAAGGCTACTTCGAAATGAAAATGTGGGGCGAGCATAACATCCTAAACGCAGTAGGCTCAATCGCCATGCTTACGGAATGTGGAATGCCCTCTGAAAAGCTGGCGAAGGGGCTTTCCACTTTCACTGGAGTAAGAAGGCGGCAGGAAATAGTGCACGAAGCAAAAGGCGTTACAATCATAGACGACTTTGCGCATCATCCAACCGCAGTCAAAAAGACCATCGAATCCGTCAGGCAGCGTTTTGGCGCAAGAAGGCTTTGGGCAATTTTCGAACCGAGGTCCAACACATCACGAAGAAATTTTTTTCAGAATGAATATTCAGAGGCGTTCAGCGAAGCGGACAGAATACTGATAGCGCACCCCTATCGCGAAAACGACATCCCTGCGCATGAGCGTCTCGACGTAGAAAAGATAGCCTCATCCCTTCATAGGATGGGAAAGGATGCTCACAGCATATCTTCAACTGAAAACATAGTTGAATATGTCATGCGCGGAGTCGATCACGGAGATATAATACTCGTGATGTCCAACGGCGCATTCGACGGAATAACGTCAAAACTCGCAGAGGGATTGAAGTGCAGAAGGATAATCAACAACCGCAGTGAAATAACCCCCAGCAGGGTGCCGAAATGAATTCGGGTCGAAGGGATACCCACCGCCTGAGAAACCTAATAGCTTCCGTAGCCCTGATGATAGGTTTCATCGGCGTGGCCTCATGGCTCGTCGACAGGCCGTTCATAGTCAGCCACGTACTATCTCTCGTAAATATGAAAAGCGCGTGGAAGGTTGAAGCTGAATTCATAGACATAGATTTCGTGACGATGTCAGTATCAGCCAGGGATATCCGCGCAGAACACAGGAAAGAGCAAAGGCGTCTGTCAATTCAAAATCTAAAGGTAGGTCTGAATCCGTTCGGGCTACTCAAAGGCGAGATACTCTTCGATGAATTCGACATCTCAGGCTTGTCGGCATCCTTCCCAAAACGCGAAATCAAGAAGAAAAAACAACCCGGCAAGATAAACCTGGCAAGGATCATACTCCTAAAGAACATCGCCCTCGATGAGGGGATTATACGCCAAATGGATATAAAGGTGGGAGATGAGTTCGAAATATCCACCGACGAGGCAAGGCTGTCGATATCATCCGACCTCTTTTCGCGGACGAACATCAAGCTGAGGGTGGATGGCGCACTCGCTGAAAAATCAGGCGAGAGGATAGCAGGTTCCGGAACCGTACTACTGGACGCATCGACAAACTTCGGAAAATGGGGCGATGAATTTCCATACGTAAACGATCTTTCCGGAAAACTCAGGATCTCCGACGCCAGGATGTCGGGCCTAGACATGAGAGAGTTCTCTGCTAAGGCCGAATATAAGTCCGATCTCCTGATTCTGAAGGATCTCTTCATAAAAACAGGGGAGCACCCGCTCTCTGGAAGGCTATCCGCCGATCTTTCCAGCGAAGAATTCAACCTGTCGATAGGAATAAAAAATCCAATCTATCTCCCATATATAGCAAAGCCATCCATAACCTTCGATACGGGAGGAAAAGTCTGGGGAGAAATAGAACTCGAAGGAACGGGATTTCTCCCTTCAAAAAGCGAAGGAAAGGGACATGTGGATATATCTTATCTCTTCGACGCCAATCCTGAGTCGCCGGTCAATCTCAAGTCGGCTCTCGACTGGAAAAATGGCATGTTGCATCTCGTAAATGCCGCTCTAACGACAGAAGGAGTTCATATCCCAGCTTCGGGTTTCGTTGACATACCGGGAAAGAAAATGTCTTTTTCGGCAAAAGGCGAAAATTTTCCGATCGAAAACTTCTTCAAGACTTTCAACGATCCACGGCTGAAGAAGATATTTGGACGAACCGATTTTTCCGGAACATTTGAAGGCTGGGGCAAAAAATTTCAGGCGGATGTGAAGGGAACAGCCAAAAACGCCGGCTGGTTTCCCATAACGACCGAAATAGCCAACGCGCATTTTACAGCCACCTACGACCGTCTCGCCCTTGTTGGCGAGGTCTTCGACTCGCTGGGAAAAACAGGAAATGCCGATCTAGTAATAGATATGGGCGAAAAGCTTCCGTCGGGAATCAGAAGTAAAAAAATATCACTCAAGGCCAGCTTAAAAAATCATACACTTGATAATTCTTTTGAGTTCATGAACTTGACCGGGGCGGGAGATGGATCGATAGATCTCTCCGGGACACATGAATCCGTCACTGCCAAAGCATCGGGGGCAATAAGAGGGGGGTCTATTAAAGGAATAAAATTCGAGTCCGCATCCCTCGATGCCGATATTTCAAAGAAGAAGGCGGTATTCAAAAATATACAGATCGCCGCATTCAGATCCAAATCCGCCTCCGGCGGAGAGGTCATCGCCGACATATCGCCGGACGGAACAAGGTTCCATGGCACGCCTACGCCGGGAATCACTATAGACGCATCGTACGCGAATAACTCGCACAGGTGGAATATAAAGGAAATATCCATCGAAGCGGATGCGTCGGAAGAGGATGACCTAGGCCCCACCCGCGCCACGATGAACGGTTACATTACGCCTGAAGGGCCCATCGATCTTCGCGTCAAAGGAGTTCTCGATCTGACATACACAAGACCAGCCTTGCCGATGCTAAGAAGCGGAAGCGGAGAGGTTGGCCTCGATTTACACTTCACCGGACAGAGCGAAAATCCGGCCATAAAAGGTTCAATAGATCTGAATGGCAACAGCCTGATGTTCAGAAACTTTCCCCTCTCCATGGAAAACCTCACCGGATCATTCGTATTCGAGGGACAAAAGATCAACATGAAGGATGTAAAATCACGTTCCGATGAAGGTCAGATGAGTTTCAACGGATGGATCGAGCACAAAAACATGAGAGAAAGCGCTGTTGATTTGTCAGTGTCTGGAAATGCGATGCGTTTCAGAAACAGCGAAAATAATCTGTCCTTGGAATTTGAAGGAAGCCTGGAGCTCAAAGGCAAATTCCCATCTCCGCATCTTTCGGGAGACATATCGATAATAGACGGAATTTATGCCAAGGACTTCAACATACTCGATCAGTTCATAAAGGATAAATCAGACAACAAAAAAAGTTACGCCCAAGAAGTTTCATATGAAATAAACCCATCGCTGGATCTGAGGGTAAAAAATAGCGGCGACTTCGAAATCAAGAATAACGTTGGAAGAATATGGCTGCGCTTCGACGCGGAAGTGAAAGGCTCTTTGCAAAAACCCGTCGTCTCCGGTGCTATATCAGCCTCCGAAGGGGAAATTTATTACCTGGGATTGCTCTTCGATGTGGATAAGGGCTTTGTCGAATTCAGGGGAAACTACCAGGAACCCTATATCGAAGTACATGCCAGCAAGGAAGTCTCGATCTACAACATATCGCTCGCGCTTTACGGAAACACTGACAATCTGCGGTTGGACCTTTCAGCCACATCACCTTCCGGCCCTCTGGAAAAGAGAGATGTGGTTTCCCTCATAATGTTTGGCATTACGGAACAGGAAAGAGAGATGTACGCGCGCGAACGCTCAGGTGACTACACCTCTTCTCTGCTCGCAAAATCGCTTTCAAGCGTTGTTGAAAGGCCGTTCACGAAATATACCAGACTCGACATATTCAGGCTTGAGGCCGCAGATCCCAATTCTAACAGCATATCCAGGCTTTATGTAGGCAAACAGCTCTCTGACAGACTCGGAATAAATTTTTCAACCGACATAGGAACCAATGAATCGGAACAGACTATCATAGCCGAATATCTCCTGACCGATCATCTACTTCTGAGGGGCTCACAATCTACTGACAACGTTTCGGAAATAAGCGGGCTTCTACGCTTTAGGATGAGATGAATAGAACACTGAGTACAATTGCGGCTATAGCCGCTGTTTTGATATTCGCAACGGCATCGCCATCGGCGATAGCCGGACAGAGTACCGTCTCGGAAATAAATGTCGCGGGGCTTAAAAATATCTCGCCAGATACCGTAAGATCCATCATGCCCCTGAAGGTCGGCGATGAATTTTCCTGGTCTGAGCTTGAAAGTTCTATAGGATACCTTAGGAAGTGGGGAGTCTTTGACGTCATAGAGGCAAATCCCAGGATTACGGAAGAGGGAGTCTCTATAGACATGCGGTTGGAAGAGGCACTCATAGTATTTTCGATAGACATCGCGGGAAATTATCCTTATTTGGAAAACAAAATAAGGAAATACCTCTCCCTCCACGCCGGAGATATCTACACTCCGGAAAGAGTAGATGAGCAAAAGACAAGGATCGAAGATTTCTACAAGCGCAACGGATTCTTTTCAACCAGCGTCTATTACGATGTGAAATCAGAGCCAGAATCAAATGGCGTCGCCATAACCTATTATATCAAAAGGGGTGAAATCCTCCGGTATAGGAATATCAACATATCCGGCAACAAGGCATATCCATCCGGAAGATTCATATCCAAGATAAATACGCTGAGGCCATATTCAGCGAGAAGGTTGAAGGACGCAATCCGCAGCCTGAGAGAATTTTACAAAAACAACGGATATCCCAAAGCTCGCATAAGAATAGCTGAACAGAGAATGGATTTCGATGCAAAGCGCGTTGACTTGAATGTGGAAGTATATGAAGGCCCGCGAGTGGAGGTTATTTTCACCGGAAGCAAACATCTGAACAAAAAAACTCTCAGAAAAGCCCTGACGATATTTTCGGAAGGAAACATAGACCAATACGAGATAGAAGTAAGCGCCGATGGGATCACCAGGCTCCTGAATAAAAAGGGATACCCGAAAGCTGAAGTAAAAGGGTCGCGCCAAACACTCAAAGACGGAACGATCTTGATAACATTCGATATCGACGAGGGGAAATCACAAAAGATACGTTTCATTAAATTCGAAGGGCGCAAGGACGCTGATACCTCCAAAATAATGAGCGAAATGCGGAATAATCCGGCATCTTTTAAAAAGAGTGGAGCCTACTACCCCTCCGAGAGAGATCGCGACGACAAATCCATACAGAAGGCGATGCAATCCGAAGGATATCTGGATGCAAAGGTGGGCGAATGGGATGTAAGACCCACTCCGCAAGGTTACGCGCTAGATATCGAGATACCCATAGAGGCAGGAGAAAGGACGTTCGTAGGCAAGGTCATATTCAAGAACTCAGATGGGCTTAACCACAAAAAACTCCTGAAGGCATCAGGGTATAAAATAGGAGAACCTTTTGACCTTCCATCACTTGAAAACAGCAAAGAGAGGCTCCTCACATTTTTGGCCGATAACGGGTATCCATACGCAAAAGTAGAAGCGCACTACGAACTGAAGCGGAATAAGAGGGAACTCCTCCAGTCAAAAATAATTTACGACATAGAAAAGGGAAACAAAGTTCGAATAGGCGAAATCTTGATAGTGGGCGACGTCCTGTCGAGCCAAAAGGCGATAAAGAGCGCCATGAACATCAAGGAAGGAGACCTGTTCAGTTACAGGAAAATAATCGAAAGCCAGTTAAACATCAGAAGGCTGGGTCCTTTCGCATCGGTAAGCGTGGCGGCGATCGGTCTGGAAGATAAGCGCGAAACTGTTTCGCTACAGGTAAAGGTGGAAGAACAGAGGCCGTTTTTGATCGATCTCGGACTGAACTATTCCACCGATGAAAGCTGGACGGGATCAATGCGATTCACAAATTTAAACGCCTTCGGCTGGGCCAAGACGAACTCATTGGAGCTAATCGCTGGCACAAAACTGACGCGCGCCGAACTGGTATGGCACGATCCGAGATTTTTAGGTTCCAGCTTTGAAATGACATCGAACGCATGGGCGCAGCATAAGGTGCGCCCGGCCTATTCTTTCGTCCAGGTGGCCGGAGGATTCGGATGGTTCAGAAGATACCGCCGCTTTGGAATGCTCTTCAGATGGGAACTCGATAGAAATTATTTTCTCTCAGGAAACGCCACAGTAGCCGACGCTGACAGTCTTCGAAACAACACCGTATCGAAAATAGCTATATCAGGAAACATCGATACGCGCGATAACTTCTCAGATCCGAGAAAGGGATTCTACACAGCTCTTAACTGGGACACCTTCAACGAAATCAAGGGGGCGGAGGCCAATTTCTTCAGAATTTCATGGCAGGGCGAAAATGACATCAGCCTGTTCGACTGGCTCACGTTCAATACGGCCGGAAGATTTGCGAAGCTCCTCACGATAGGAAGCAACATCAGCATACCGATAAACGAGATGCTATTCCTAGGAGGCGGCGATACGATACGCGGATTCGATGAGGATTCTTTAGGACCTGCGGACGCAGCAGGTAAGCCGGTCGGAGGAAGACTGCGTTGGATCTTCAACGAGGAGATGCGCATACGCGTGATGAAAAATTTTCAGCTGGCGGGCTTCTTCGATATCGGCAGCCTCACCGATTCATTTGGTGCAATCAATTGGAATACGGTCAGGAGATCGGTAGGCCTCGGTATAAGATATGTAACGCCGGTAGGACCCATACGCGTCGACTACGGCTTCAAATTGGATCGCAAGACCGGCGAATCACGCGGAAGGGTGCATATCACGTTCGGTTATGTGTTTTGAGCTATAGTCCATTGTCAATCGTCACCAGTAACGATCGTTACTTCTTCCCCAGCTCCTCTGGATTTAAAATAATTCGGCGTATTATTTCGATATCGATGGGTTTGCCTGCGAAGAAATCTTCAAAAAAATCATTGGCTGCATAATAGAAGAGTCCAATCATCTTCAACTGCGAAAGCATGAACTGAGCCTTTTCCTTCTCGGCCCCACTTAAAGTTATCTTGGCTTCGCTCACTCTGGCCCGCGTTCTCTCTATCGTCGTTATCGCGTCGGACAAGGTTCCATAAATCCTCTCAAGAAAATCACGCAGCACCTTCTTCGGGTAGCTCCTCTCGGCTGCGTAGTAATCCCTTCGCGACCCCTTAACCCAGACCTTGCGAACAAGATTATAATCCTCGAGCATCCTTATATTTATGGATATATTGCTCTTTGAGACTGAAAGCCTATCGGAAATTTCGTCCAAGGAGAGCGGATCGTCGGAAAGAAAAAGCAGTGCATATATCTGGCCGCCGACTTTGTTTATCATCCCCAAAAGCGCCGATGAAATTTTTCCGGCTCCCTGGATAAAGGTATCCATCGCATCATCTAGAGTGACCGGTTGATCTGAAATAATCTTTTTTTTCGAAGATTTTACCACAGGACCTCCTTTTTCCACCAGTCACGATTCACGAGTCACCAGTAACGGTTTTTAACCCGCACACGCCCCCTCTTCCACCTTCGCGGAAAATTCTGTGAGGGGAACTCCATCGAGTGCGTGCGCCCCCGCTATTCCAAAGATATCGAGAACCGTGCTGAATATATCAGTGCTACGCATCGGGCCTTCCCTCAGCACAACGCTCGACAACAGCGGCACTATGATATGTTCGGAAAGAAGCGAGCCATGAGTATATTTTCCCGCACCATCATGTGATGTGGAAAGCAGTGAAACTCCGGAAGCAGCGCTTGTGACGATATCACCAGCCCTCTTCGATCTAAAAAGACCGAGAAGCTGCACTATCGCATCCGGATAGGCGCTCTCCCAGCTGCGTTCAAGTCCCGAAGAGGCATCGAGTACCTGACCCTGCCCTACATATCCGAATGGATCCTCTCTGGTCAGATAGGTTATCCTGCCATCGGCATCCTCGATGATCCTGGCTTTTCCGCGCGAGCTCTGGACGATTATTCCGCCTTCGTTGCTGCGGCCAGCCACGATATCGATTTCAGCTTTCTCGATTAGAGACCCTACGATTCCCTTTCTCTCGATATCCTCGAAAAAGTTTCTTTCATCCCAAGAACCGCCCTTCTTGAAGTACAGATTCGCCATCGAAGTCCCTGAGGGTAGAGAGATCACGTCGCTCTCTTGCCAGTCCTTCAAATTCCCAGATGAACCGGCGACCTTTCCCCTCTTGGAAAGAAAATTCTTGAGATCAAATCTCTTTTTTCTTTCGACCAGAGAACAGTCCGGGACGAAAAAAAGCGCGGTCCTGTCATAAAGTCCGCGGTCTTTGAGTATGCCTATTGCCCCGCCTATGTACTCATCCAGTCTGCGGTAAGAATATTTCACCGCCTCTTCGCTAGCCTCCTCCGGATTCAAAAATGCCGCTGGCGGAAATGAATAAAATACAAAATCGGTCTCCTTCCTGGCGGCCGAGGAAAACCAGCCCAGAGCCGCATTAGCCGCAGCATCCAGGTCCGCCGCGCTTCTTGCTTTCTGGAACCTGCTGAGCGTGCTGAAAAAAGACATGTCGCGCACCAGCCCGCATCCGCGATTGAGCGGGCCGAAGATATTGGCGGCCTGCCGCGAATATTCGAAGATCGTACGAACGGAGTTTGAAAGATCGTGATCCATCGCGTAGGTTCCCCAGCCATCGTAGTCGCGAAACCTATTCATAGAAAAAACTTTTGAGCTGGAAATAGACCTGTCGAACCATCTGATTCCGGGTATATCGCATGTTCCAGGAAAACACCCGGTTATGTAAGGGGCAATCGCCGTTCCCGCCGTAGATGGAAAGGATCCGCACAGCTCGTATTTTCCGCCGCGCGAAGAGATGTGTCCTGAAAGATTCGGCAGCTCTCCGGAAGTTAACATCGAATCAAAAATTTTTCTGTCAACTCCACCTATGTTGAAGATGACCACATGGGCGAATCGCGCTTTGCTCCTGTCGTATCCGTATCTCGCCTTCTCCCACAGCTCCTCGCGGCCGCTGTGCGTGGTGAGTTTGGAGAGGATCTGCACCATCGTTTCCTTGCCGCGCTTGTCCTGCGTGTCCAGCGCGTTCATCACGAATATCGTCCTGTAGGCGGAGGTCCAGATCGTCATCGCCGCTATGAATATCGTGGAGCCTATCACAAGAACCGGCGCAGGGTTGTGCCACCAATGCTCCAGAATTACATCGGCGACCGGCTGCATGATCGCAGCCACACCCATGTAAACTATCCTCTCCGGACGCTGCATGACCCCAACCGCGCAGTCGATTCCAAGCGCCTCGCCCCTCGCTCTGGTGTAGCTCACCATCGTAGAGGCGATCATCGCTATTATGGCGATCGGCATTATCCATCCATCCCTGAAATAATATGCGATCCCGAGGAAACAGGCCGCTTCCCCAACTCTGTCGGTGACAGAATCAAAGAATGCGCCGGAGCGTGTGCATTTGCCGGTTATTCTCGCGACACGGCCGTCGAAGAAATCGAAGCTCGCCCCGAATACCATCGCCCATCCGGCATAGCCAAAGGAACCTATGGCGAAGAGAAGTCCTGAAATCGCAGCGATAAAAAGCCCCATGATGGTTATCATGTTCGGGCTTATGCGCAGTTTGATCAGGAAGCGCACTATCGGATCAGTGGTCCAGAACCACCATTCTCTGGTCGTCGAATCGAGAAAGCTGGAGCCCTGATTTTTGGCGCCGGCGAACTCCCTCTTTTTCTTCTTTGAAAACCAGATGTGGTACATGAAAAATGAGCTGACAAGGACCGCGTTTATAACAAAGAGCGGCCCGAGCGTTATCCAAATTTTGCTTATAGCAGGCATGGCGGTAGTAAAAATCAGATTGAAGGGTTTTGGTCAATAGGATTGACTGCAGGCAAGTTTAAAGGTCAACGGTGGATGGTGAAAGGTTGAGGTTAAGCAAAAATGGTTTTTCTTAACCTCGGCCTCAACCTTAACCTGTTTTTTAGGTCAATGGTCTATGGTCCATTGTCAATCCTCACGGTTGTTACTGGATCCTCGATTACACCACTCGAGGATGACAAACACGGTGTCATTCCCGCATGCCTTAGGCGGGAATCCCGTTCCGACATTTTCGGTTTTCGATCATCAAACCTCGATCCTCGACCATCGAATAAAAAAAGGCCCCCGTTTTCACGGGGGCCTTTTGTTTTACACCTTACATCTCTATAGCTTCAAACTTTAGAAGTTATAGACGAAGCCCATGACTGCGCCGAACACGTACTGCGTCTCACCTGCACCTGATGTCGGCTTCACGATGTCAAAGCGGCCTTCGAGCTTGAACTTCGCACCGTCGGCAACCGCGTATCCGCCGCCAAGAGCGATTTCATGCACCTGTTGCTTTATGCCAGTACCGATGTAGTCGATAGGGCCGTTGGTACCCTGACGCTGCATCGCCATCGAATAACGGAGCGTTCCATCCCACACATCGGAGAACACATAGTGCAGGTTGAGGAGACCGGCGAAGGTATTTAGGTTCTCGTCCACGCCAGGAACGAGGGCGTTATCACGACGATAGATTCCCTCGAGACCGAGAGCGAAAGACTCTGTAAGCCACCAGTTGATATCTGCATCCACGCCAAAGCTGTAGTGCCTGTTGCTGCTGCCATCGGAAGGCCCGAAGAACGGGGAGATCCCGAATGTGCTCTCTGTTCCCTCTTCGCCCCAGTTGAAACCGATTCTGGCGCCGAGAGCCGGCATGTTAGCGGTCCTACCAAAGTTATCGTCGTTGATGATCCTATTGGCAGCCCAGAAGTGCAGGTCAACCAAATCGGAGAAAGCATAGTAGATCTTTGCACCGGTGAGACCGACCGGACGGATCTGCGAGCGGATGAGGATGGTCTGGGAGATCAGATCGTTGTCAGCTACATCTACGGACTCGAAGCCGATCGGGGCGTTGAAACGACCGACCAAAAATTCTACGCCGTTACCAGCCGGGATGTTCGCGGTGGCATAGGCCTGTTCGAGTACGAAAGCCTGGGTGCCAGCAGCAAAGGAATTCACCCTGCCGAAGTCGAGGTCAGCGCGAAGACGTACGTTCTCGCCGAAGGACTTCATGATGTCGAGTTCCACGCCATCGAGGAAGAAACCGAAATAGTGCTTCTTGCTCGAGTCAGCCCCCATGTACTTGCCCATCGGGCCAGGACCGGTCAGCACTCCATCTACACCGGTAGCGATTTCCGTGTTGGCCTTGTCATTGTGGTACTGATAACCCATGCCGGTTACGATGCTGCCGGACATTTCAAAACCGCCGCCTACGTACTTTTCCTGCGCGTTGACGTTGGCCGCAAAAAAGGCCAGGCCGAGCGCTAAAGCTATAACTAGAATCTTTTTCATTGTTTAACTCTCCATTTTTCCTTTCGCCCCAAGTGACGTGACAATTCACGTTACCCGGGACTATTTACTGCAAGCTAGGATGTCGGACTATATTAATTTTATACGCGGACTGGCCGATTCGGAGAGTTTCACCACCTTTCCCGACCCGATTTCCGCTAATCGACTATTGAGTTTTCAACTGCAGTTCCGCTCATCTAGCGATTCGAAACAACTCCGTCAAGCTACAAAAAAACCTGCTACGCGAGAGCTGGGAATATACGCGGGAGTGTAAAGAAAGTTCTAGGCCTCTGCAAGGATAACCTTGTTCTAAAAAGGAATTTTATCCTTAAAATTAAAATATAGCTAAAAAGGATCATTTTTCCCTTGACTGATGGGAGGCGGAGCAGCTAAGTATTTGAAATCATGACAATAAATCCGAGTTCCTATAGGGTGCTGGTCGTCGACGACGAGCCGGAGATCCATGCCGTGCTTGGAAAACTCCTCTCCCGCGAGGGGTATAACGTCGAAAACGCGTATAATGCGGAGGAGGCCTTCCAGTCGATAAAGGAAAACAGACCGGATCTGATCATCCTGGACATAATGATGCCCAAGATCTCCGGGATAGAGGTCTGCAACCGCCTGAAGGCGGATGAGTCAACAAGCGATATCCTTATATTAATCGTCTCCGCGCGCGATGCGCAGCGCGACCGCATCGAGGGGCTCTCCCACGGGGCCGACGATTACGTTTCGAAGCCCTTTCACCTTCGTTCTCTGGTGCGCAAAATCGAGCACATGCTGGAGAAGCGCGATGAAGAAAAGTTTCAGAAGGAAATTGGAAGATAGACAAAAAATCGGGCGTAAGGAAAACCCGACCATGTACTGACATAACTTCGACCATGGACAATTGACCATCGACCAAAACATCAAGAAGCTAGAATCTGGAAGCGAGTTACCAGTCACGGTCGTTGCTGGATCCCCGATTAAAGCACTCGGGGATGACACCATGAATGTCATTCCCGCATGATTTAAGCGGGAATCCAATTCCGACATTTCACCAGTCACGAGTTACAAGTCACGAGTCACGGAATCTTATTTCACTTCAAAAACCCCCGACACTGCAACGCAGGAATTTTTAGGAAGACTGGTGACGCCGTAGGCGTTGCGAACGTGCTTTCCATATGGGCCGAATATCTGCACGAATAGCTCGCTTGCACCGTCTGCAATCTTCTCGTGATGTATACAGTCAACCCCAGTAGCGATATGAACTTCGAGCTTCACTACGCGTTTTATCTTGTTGATAGTTCCGCCGAGGGCGCTTTGCACTATCCCAAGCATCGCTATAGCTGCCGTCTTCGCGGCGAGCTTGGCGGTATCGGGCTTTATTTCGATGCCGACCTTTCCGGAATACTGCAACTTTCCATCTACGTATGGAAGCACGCCGCTGACGTGGAGAAGTTTCCCCGAGGTAACGAAGTTGACCGTATTGCCTATCTCTGCCGACGGCTCCGGAAGGTCTATGAAAAGCTCATCCAACTTGTCGTCAAAATTCATTGAACCCCCTCTTCCGGGGACACAAACGGTTTATGTCCCCCGATGGAAGCTATTTTTTTGATTTGTAAAAGAATATGAAGATGAGCAGCGGCGTCCCTTTGAGCTGCCTATAAGCCTGGATTTCCTCGCTGGCGAATTGACCGCGCATCGTCTCATCGACAAAAACCTCGCGCACATCGACAACGCGAAGATTCGCAGCTTTGCAAATCCTATAATAATCCTCGAACCTTCGCACCATGGAGTCCGCAGGACGAAGCTTGCCTGAGCCGCGCTTTGTATAGAGGCCGAACGGGTGATAGTCCACAAGCACGCCCTGCCCTCCGCGAGAAAGCACCCTCCCCATTTCGGAAAGCGCCCTGCTTAAATCCCCCTGAATCGGGGTGGCCATCCTCGCCAGCAGATATGAGAAACTCTCCGCCGGAAACGGAAGCGCCTGTGCAGTGCTGCGGACGATATATCCGCGCGAGATATCCCCCTGCCGCCCCACCGAGCCACCGCCTATCTCTACCGCCACCGCCAGCTCGGCCTGACGCGCGAGAAGCTTCGAGCCGTATGCCGCAGGCCCCTCTCCGAGCTCCAGCGTAGTTTTACCGGAAAGATCGGGGATATAGCGCTCCATGATCTTATTTACAGAGAGGTCTATGAGCTCCTTCAGCTTCGGATAGTCCATCAGGCTTTCGACGGAGAGTATCGGCTGCACCCCGCTTCGGATGCTCGTCTGGACCTTCACCTCTTTGGCCTTGCCGATAACCTTTTCGATGAAGGTGCCGAGCGTGAACATCGACTTCTTCAGAATTTTTTCGAGCTGATCGGACATAACATATATCTATATTAAAGCGGCCTCGCGGACAATTGTTTTATGAAAGACAAGCGATCAACGGTGAAGGGCGAAAAATACGGCGTAAGGGAGACTTCGACCATGGACTATCGACAATTGACCAAAGATACGTTTATACTACGCCATCATTATAGTGGAGGAGAAAAGAAATGAAATTCGTCACAACCCCGGAAGAAAAAGTTCTCGCAGACAAGTGCGATATTCTGGCCATCGGATGCGTACAATCCAAATTAAAAGGTAAAACTATACCTTCCTTCGGGCAACTTTTAAAAATATCTGACGAAAAACTTTCCGGCGAATTGATGAAACAGACCAGGGTCGAAAAATTTACGGCAAAAAAATCCACATCGATGACGCTCTTCTCGGCAGGGCTCGTAGCGCCGAGGTACATAATGCTGTATGGGCTGGGCGAACGTCAGGAAATATCCCTCGACGACATAAGAAATTTCGCTTCCGCCGCAACCCGCAGCACCGAGAAAATCCACGGCAAGAAATGCGCAGTAGTCCTGCCCAAACTTCCATCATCCATCGAGCTTCCTGATGCGGCACGTGCAATAGCCGAAGGGACGATGCTAGGCTCGTATGCTTATGAAAACTACAAGAGCGACGAAGATGACAAGCACGAACGGGTCACGGAGGTTTCAATCACCATCGATCGCCCGTCGGAAAAATTCAAAAAGGCACTCGATTTCGGCGCAGCTCTGGCGGAGGCAACCGTTCGCGCGCGCGATATGATAAACACACCCGCCAACTATATGACCCCGTCGCACCTGATCGTCGAAGCGAAGCGCATAGCCAAAACAGCAGGGCTCTCTTGCACGGTCTATGACAAAAAACGCATGGCTGATGAAAAGATGGAATGCATACTCTCGGTGGCAAAAGGCTCTGAGGAACCTCCCGCCCTGATAATCCTCGAATATTGCCCTAAGAAAAAACCGAAGAAGCACGTTGTTCTGGTCGGGAAGGGAGTGACATTCGACGCAGGCGGAATTTCGTTAAAGCCTCCACAGGGGATGCCGACGATGAAGGATGACATGGCTGGGGCGGCCGCCGTCATCGCCGCGATGTCAACGATTGGAAATTTCAAGCCGGGCATAAAGGTGACAGCTATCATCCCGGCTGTTGAAAATCTTCCCGACGGAAAGGCGCTGAAGCCAGGCGACATAATCCGCGCAAAAAACGGCAAGACGATAGAGATCATAACGACTGATGCCGAAGGGAGGCTTATCTTGGCCGATGCCCTGGTTCTGGCCTCCGAAATGAAGCCCAGCGCGATAGTCGATCTAGCGACGCTGACCGGTGGCGCGCTTTACTGCTGCGGCGAGCTCTATTCGCTTATCATGGGAAATGACGAAAGGCTGATCGCCAAAATGATGGCTGCGGCGAAGAGTTCCGGCGAGCCAATGTGGCAACTCCCGATGGTAGAGGAGTACAAAAAGGGTTACACATCCGGAATCGCAGACCTGAAAAATTCCGGCAAGAGCAAGGCACAGACAATAATGGGGGCTATTTTTCTTCGCGAATTCGTGGACGAAAAAATTCCGTGGGCGCATATCGACATCGCCGCGTCCAGCTGGACCGAAGAAAAACTCCCGCTTTCTGATCTCGGCGGCACTGGCGCGATGACAAGATCGCTCATCGAATTTGTGATGAAGTTCTAAGCAGTATTGTTACGCTCTTTTGAATCTGCTTATTCCCAGGAATTCAAATGACGGCGCGCGTTCGACCGTGCGGGCAGGTTTTTCCAATACTTCAAGATCGCGGCGAGGATCGGATCCCCTCACCATTTCATCCACCGGGGCATTCGGGGCAGCCCCCACCTTCTCCATCGCATCAGCTGCAAAGGAAAAAAAGAGGTCTCCCTCCCCCTGCTCTCCAACCTTGGACGGATCGCTGGAAACGAGCCACTCTATTTTGGCTACGACTCCCGTCTTCATCTTTGGGAACTCTCCCTTTGCTTGCTCTCTGTTATTGTTATCGACAGGAGGGCGGCTGAAGTTGCTAGGAAAATCAAAGTGTTCTATCTTCCGGGGAGACAAATGGCTTATCTCCCCAATTGGAGGGGCTTAAAACGCCTTCTTTTTGGAATAGGTACCGTTTGTCTCCCCCGAAGAGAACTTGGCTATGAATGATGAAGGGTCCATGTCGCTTCTTATGCCGAGGCGGGTTAGGGAAAAATCATATTTTACCGGATCTTCCGGGGAAAATTCACGAAGAGAGGCGGTGATCTCAGCGGCGGTCTTGAAATCGGCGCTTTTTCTCGATGTAAAGCCGATTGAGGAGCATATCCTGTACATATGCGTATCGAGGGGAATGATCAGCTTCGAGGGGGGAATTCCTCTCCAAAAACCGGGATCGACCTCATCACACCTCACCATCCACCTCGCAAAGAGGTTCAATCGTTTGCAGGCGCTCCCCGAAATCGGCGAAGGAAGAAGATATCCAAGCGGTTTTTCAGCCAATTTATTCATGTTATCGACAAATTTTGCCATAGCCGCGGAGATATCCGCCGCAGAAGCCGAAAAACCATCGCAAAAGCATCCCTCCAGAGATCCAAACCTCTCCACCGCTCCCTTTACTGCAAATAGCATAGATGCAATTTCATCCCCAGTCGTAAAACGATGTTTAAAGTCCTTAAAAAGCATTCTCATCGACTTAAAATTGTTATTTTCAATAAAATTTGACGGATTTTTAACCAAATTTAGGACTTTTTCGACACTTTTTAATATCTGCGCTACCCTGCCATATGCAAGCGAGGACGCAATGAGAGCGACGATCTCTCTATCGACCCCTTCACTGTAGTTGTACAAAAACTGAAGCGGATCAGGGGAGACGTATTCCCGCCGATTTAGACGGCAGTAGAGCTCATCGAGATCCTTTTTCGATATCATGGACATTGATATGCCTCATACTAGGAATTACTCCTGATAAACAAGTATTTTTTAGAGGAGAGGTGCCCTTTCTGTCCTATGAGGGAAAAGGGAAAAGGGCAACTAATTTGAAAAATTGACGATAACCATACCGGAGGAGTTCGCTAAATGCCGCCAAAAATCAATATCAAAAGGAGTCTGCTCGGCGGATTGGTCCCCAATGAGTTTCAAACCGACGTGGCCCATATGGTCGATTTCGCTCATAACGGCCTCCCTTTACAGCTCATCCGAAGTGGAGAGCCGGTCGAGCCGATACATCAAGATCATAAGATAGCGAAACACAACAACTGCAACGGCAAGGAGGAGTGTCTCGCCGATCACTATTTCGGAAGTTTTTTCGATGTGAAAATCGGAATATCCGAACCGCCCCCCAGAATCGCAGCCGCAATCTTTGAAGATAGGACAACGGCCCTGAAAACCACCGAAAGATACCCAAAAAGCTACATCGAATCGTTGATGATCTGCCCGAGGCCTGCGGCGTTTAACACCGGCGCACACAGGATCGTGGTAGTCTTCTGGACCTCAGCTGAAAGATTTGCCGCGGCCTTCGAGGAGGGGGGGAGCCCTCTTCGCCCCAAAGATGAAAACTTCTTCGTTGACGGCCTGACTCCCAAGGCGGAGGAGATGCTCCTAAACCCTATATTCATAGAAAATCAACTTCTCCCCTCCATCGTCGAGGCGATGACGGGCCAGCAACTTTTCAAGGATGCACATAATTTCTTAATAAAAGTAAACAATCCCTCCAAGAATTCAGGCCACACCGGTCACTGGTTTGAAGGGTGCCGCCCTTCTAACTTGATGTATAAATATTAAAAGACCGTGCTACAGTTTGATAGCTCGATAAAAAGTAACCGCCATGACTGGTGACTGGTAAGCGGTCGGAACCCCGCGGTAGCGGCGGCTTAAATCATGCGGGAATGACGGCGTAACAAAAACCTGCGCCATTAACGAGGTTTTTTAGGATTCGCGCCCATGATCCTATTCGCCCAAGATTGTGTGCGTTCTATAAAGCGCCTTTCTACTCCATCAGCAGATACGATTTGAAGAGAACCCACACCTTTGATCTTCATCTTGGATCTTATGATCTTCTCAACGTTATCCCTGCTCATGCCCCCAGTAAGTGGGATCCTCACCTTGAACTTCCCTGTCGGGGTATCTTCTAAATCACACCAGTCTATCTTCACGCGATCATTTAACAGAGCTTCGAGCACGCTTTGCATAACTCCCTTATCTGCAAATTCTGTTCTCTCGACCACAACATCCATAAATGTGACTTTGCCCACGTAGGGAGGGGGGGTGCCCCTGTAGGAATCCTCGAGCGTGGAGAAAAATTCGTCCACCGCCTCCAACTTGCTAGGCTCGTCGATAGGCATCTCGAATTCAAGCAAGGCCTGCTGTGATTCTCCAACCCTTTCGAATTTTACGGATGAAAAAGAAAGCCCGTAGTCAAACGCCGACAAAAGTATGTTTTTGAGAAGCGATGAGTCGTGACGAAGGAGAAGTCTGGCCGAAACTTTTTCGTTACGATCGTAACGCGTAAAAAGTATCGAATTCGCCATTATCCTGCTCTTGACTTCGTTGACAAAATCCTGCCGCCAAGCTCCAGAAGT
>Ga0209723_1002358_pt1 | contig 25501 bp, 19 predicted proteins | sample BiotimSIPDNA_2_FD_185750 | JGI IMG/M metagenome (GOLD analysis project Ga0209723, IMG submission 185750) | Anaerobic biogas reactor microbial communites from Washington, USA - Biogas_R2 time_0 SIP DNA (SPAdes) (version 2) | ecosystem: Engineered > Bioreactor > Anaerobic > Unclassified | place...
TGAGACTTTCGGTCGATACCTGGCAGCCAAGCAGGCTCAAGGCAAACATTACTTCGTCGCCCTTGGACATACAGCTAAAAAACTCATACGCGTCATATTCCGCATCCTATCCGCTAACGAGGTCTTTGTCCCTCAGACGTAACTGAGTTCACCTTCGTCGCTCAGGCTTGCACCAGATGGCTCAGGCCTTTTCAGCATGCATTATTTTCAAGGTTCAATGTCCCTAGCGTCTACGCTACTTTTTTCTCATTAACCACTTGACTTCATATAGTCAGTCTTTATATATAATGTTGAATAGAAGGTGAATTAAAAAAGGGCGATAACTCCATCGTGAAGCTTCCACCCTTAAGCCACATATCTTGAAACAACGGTCCCGGAATATTAAATACGGAAAGAGCGTTGCCCAACCGAAAAATGATTTTCATTTCTTGTGTATTCTACTAAAAAAGGCTTTCCTTGACAACAGTAAAACGATAATAGAATACATAATAATTATTTAGGAGTCTCGGGTCTAAGAAAGTAAGGATAAATTTCGGGTCATGATCTGTTTGATTTCCTGCAAGATAGAAGGCAGATACCCCAAACCATTTTTCGGCATTTTTTTCATGAAAATATGCAAAGAGCCGATGAAAGACTCGCGTTTACACTTAACGGCGCGGGTGATAAACTTGTGTTGTAAATACTCGTGCTCCGATTCGAAAAAGAGGCTGATATAATGGCTTTCATTAAAGACATCGCCGGTATAATGAATTTGCCGGTAAGCTTAGTGGATCAGGTGTTGAGTGGCAAGACAGATGTCGATGAAGACACCCGTCGACTTATTTATGAGGCTGCGCTCAAGCAACCATACGTCGAAAAGCTCCGCTCGTCGTCGGATGCGGTGAAGATATGCGTCATTGTAGATGACGTTGAATTTGAGACCATTGAGACTTTTGGCTACGACATTTTGGTCGGATTTCGTTTGGCGGCAATGCGCAATCATTGGGATCTGGATATATTGTCTGTGCCGCTCAACGAAAAAATCGACTACGTGTACGATGAGTTTCTGAAACAGCGAGGGTATGCCGGTGCTTTTTTACTCGGTTTTTTTCTGCATGGAGACTTTCATTCGCAGCTAAGACGCACCCAATTTCCTACGGTCTTGTTAGATGTTCCGATATTCAACCCGAATGTCGCTTGTGTGAGCATTGATAATTTCCAAGGCATTACTGCGGTCGTTGAACATCTCGCGGATCTAGAACACAGCACGATTGCCATGCTCAACGGTGATTATACAAGTCGCTCGGCACAAGAGCGTTTTCAGGGTTTTAGAATGGGTCTGAGCAAGTGCAATCTTCCGATGCGCAAGGAATTAGTGGCCTTCGGGAATTATACATCGGATTGTGCGGCTCCGCATGTTCGGTATTTTGTTGAAAATGGCGCGACGGCTATCGTTTGCGGCAGTGATCGGATTGCCGTTGGTGTTCTTGAGGAATTGAGGCGGCTCAATATTTCAATCCCAAAAGAGGTTAGTGTCACGGGATTCGATGATATGCCTTTCTCTAAGCAACTGAAACCGAAATTAACGACGGTTCGGCAAAATCGCCTGAATTTGGGGAGAAGTGCTTGTGTTGCTTTGACGCAGTTACTCGAAGGGGTCGCAGTCAGTCGCATTCAGCTGACCCCTGAGCTAATTGTCAGAGAGTCAACCGGCCCGGTTCGTTGAGTCTTTTTTCGAAAAGGGTATTCGATGTTTTTTCACCCGAGTTCTGAGATTGTGATTCGGTCGTCGTCTTGAAATGCGCTGAGAAACCAATGGATTGTTCTTGATATCTGGCCAAGAAGAGACAAGACTTGTGCTATTCGCACGGCTCATTCCGGATATTCGTGGATTATTTTGCATATGATGTAGAAATTAAGATGCACGAAAATTTTTACATTTTCCTAAGTTTACATATTGACAATCGGGTGATATACTAAATTGCCCGAAGTTGGGGGACTCTTTTTGCAATTATTGCATTAGGTTTTTTCGATGAAGGAGCATTATTAATTTTTGAAAGGAGGTGTATTGATGCCTACGTTCAACCAATTGGTTAAGTCCGGAAGATCTACTAAGATGTATAAGTCGACTTCACCGGCACTACAGAGCGGCATGAACACACTACGCAAGCAGGAAACGGATATTTCCTCTCCTCAAAAGCGCGGTGTATGTACAGTTGTTAAGACTGTTACCCCGAAGAAGCCGAATTCTGCATTGCGCAAGGTGGCCAGAGTACGTTTAACAAATACGTACGAAGTATATGCTTATATTCCGGGGATCGGACATAATCTACAGGAGCACTCTGTTGTTCTCATTCGTGGCGGGCGTGTTAAGGATCTTCCGGGTGTGCGTTACCACATCGTTCGCGGAACTCTTGATACCGCAGGTGTAGCCAACCGTCAGCAGGGCCGTTCCAAATACGGTGCCAAGAAGCCGAAAGCGGCTAAGGTGAAGAAGTAAGAGACCCTGTGGTTGGACAGATTTGTGATCAGTACACTGTCGATATATCGGTAATACGGTGAGACATGCTACTGGCGCGACACGGTCCAAAAATAACGTGAGTACCTATGGTTTCAGGCAAGAGTCTGATAATCATGAGAGGAGGGAAGACAAGTGCCAAGAAAAGGCAATGTCCCACAAAGAGAAGTGCTTCCGGATCCGCTGTACAATGATGTAAGAGTGACTAAGCTCATTAACAACATCATGCTTGACGGCAAGAAGGGTGTAGCACAGAAGATTTGTTACGACGCTTTCGATATTATCAAGGAGCGTACGGGCAAAGAACCGTTAGAAGTGTTTTTACAGGCATTAGAGAATATCATGCCGGTTTTGGAGGTTAAGGCGAGACGTGTTGGTGGTGCAAACTACCAGGTCCCGATCGAAGTCCGGCCGGAAAGACGCCAGACATTAGGCTTGCGCTGGCTTGTGTTGTTCACAAGAAAGCGCAGCGAACGCACCATGAAGGAGCGTTTGGCAAATGAGATTCTGGATGCAGTCAATGGCACCGGCGGTGCATTTAAGAAAAAAGAAGACGTCCACAAGATGGCAGATGCGAACAGAGCATTTGCACATTATAGGTGGTAATCCGAACAGTAAGGAGCAATGTATAAATGGCCAGAGAATTCTCTTTGGAAAACACAAGAAATATCGGTATCATGGCACACATCGATGCCGGTAAAACGACTACCACGGAGCGTATTCTATTCTTCACCGGAAAGATCAGAAAAGTCGGTGAAGTTCACGAAGGCGCAGCCACCATGGACTGGATGGAGCAAGAGCAGGAGCGTGGTATCACGATTACTTCCGCTGCGACAACCGCTCAATGGAAGGGTATGCGAATCAATATTATCGATACGCCCGGTCACGTCGACTTCACTGTTGAAGTTGAGCGTTCTCTCCGCGTTTTGGATGGAGCCGTTACGTTGCTCTCTGCCAAGGGTGGTGTAGAACCACAGACAGAAACAGTTTGGCGTCAGGCGGATCGTTACGGCGTTCCGCGTATGGTTTATGTCAACAAGATGGACATTATGGGTGCAGACTTTTTGCGCGCCGTACAAATGGTTAAGGATCGCCTCAAGGGCAATCCGCTCGCGATTCAATTGCCGATCGGATCTGAAGATACATTCAAAGGTATCATTGATTTGATGACGATGAAGGCAGAGATTTATACCAGTGACGACGGCATGGAATTCGAAGAGTCTGATGTACCCTCTGAATTGCTTGAATTAGCTCAAGCGAAGCGCGATGAGATGGTTGAGATTATTGCTGAGACGGATGAGGAGCTCACATTGAAGTTCCTCGAGGGCGAAGAAATTTCAAACGATGAACTCAAAGCAGCTTTGCGCAGGGCAGTTATCGCCTGTAAGGTTACACCGGTTCTTTGCGGATCTTCCTATAAGAACAAAGGTGTCCAGATGATGCTTGACGCAATTGTCGATTACATGCCGGCACCGACAGATGTCCGTGACATCACGGGTATTGACCCCGAGACTGAAGAAGAAGATTCCCGCCCAAGTTCGGATCAGGCTCCGTTTGCCGCCTTGGCATTCAAGATCATGACCGATCCTTTTGTCGGTAAGCTCTGCTTCTTCCGTGTCTATTCCGGTGTGCTCGAAGCCGGTTCTTATGTCTATAATGCGACTAAGAACAAAAAAGAGCGTATCGGTCGTATTCTTCAGATGCACGCCAATCACAGAGAAGAGATTTCTACGGTTTATTCCGGAGATATCGCTGCCGCAGTCGGTCTTAAGGACACGACGACCGGTGATACCCTTTGTGACGAAAAGGCCCCGATTATTCTGGAGTCCATGGACTTTCCTGAGCCGGTTATTGAGGTTGCTATTGAGCCTAAATCCCGAGCTTCTCAGGAGAAGATGATCGCTGCTTTGCAAAAGCTCGCAGAAGAAGATCCGACTTTCCGTACGTACACTGATTCAGATACCGGCCAAACGATTATCGCCGGAATGGGAGAATTGCACCTTGACATTATCGTCGACCGCCTCTTCAGAGAGTTTAAGGTTGAGGCGAACGTCGGTGCTCCTCAGGTTTCCTATAAAGAAACCATCCGCAAGCCGGTTCGCGCTGAGGGACGTTTCGTTCGTCAATCCGGCGGACACGGTCAGTACGGGCATTGTATTCTTGAGTTGGAGCCGCAGGAACCGGGAACCGGCTATTCATTCGTTAACGCGACTGTGGGTGGTTCGATTCCTAAGGAGTTTATCTCCCCGATCGATGCGGGTATTCAAGAGGCTATGACCAGCGGTGTTCTCGGCGGTTATCCGGTTGTTGATGTTAAGGTAACCGTTGTTGACGGTTCTTACCACGATGTTGACTCTTCGGAAATGGCGTTTAAGATCGCCGGATCTATGGGCTTTAAAGAAGGTATGAAGAAGGGCGATCCTGTTCTTCTCGAGCCGATTATGAGAGTCGATATTGAGGTTCCGGACGATTACATGGGCGACGTTATCGGCGGTATCAATGCACGTCGTGGCATCATCAAGGGAATCGAGGCCAATAATGGTACTCAGGCCATCAATGCGGAAGTTCCGCTTTCGAACATGTTCGGATATGCAACCGCCTTGCGTTCTTCGACACAGGGTCGCGGCACATTCGTTATGCAGATCGGACATTTTGCAGAAATGCCCAAGAGTATTATGGAATCAATTCTTAAGAAATAATGGACCTAACCGATTGAGCGCTTTGCATCTTGCGATTATTAGCAAATATAGTAAAATAGATGCATCTGGCGTTTGAGCGGAATATTAATTAATTATCAGCAATTTGCTGAATAAGGAGGAACTACAAATGGGAAAGGCAAAATTTGAAAGAAACAAGCCGCACGTTAACATCGGCACCATCGGTCACGTTGACCACGGCAAGACATCTCTTACCGCTGCGATTACCAAGGTTCTCTCGTTCCAAGGTAAGGCAAACTACAAGGATTATGGCAGCATTGACAGTGCTCCCGAAGAGCGCGCTCGTGGTATCACGATCAATACGTCTCACGTTGAGTATGAGACTGAGAAGCGTCACTACGCTCACGTTGATTGCCCCGGTCACGCCGACTATATCAAGAACATGATTACCGGTGCAGCTCAGATGGACGGTGCAATTCTGGTTGTTTCCGCTGCTGACGGCCCGATGCCTCAGACACGTGAGCATATCCTCTTGGCTCGCCAGGTTGGTGTTCCTTACATTGTTGTTTTCATGAACAAGTGCGATCAGGTGGATGACGAAGAACTCCTTGATCTCGTTGAGATGGATATTCGTGATCTATTGAATCAATACGAGTTCCCGGGTGATGATACACCAATCATCAGAGGTTCTGCTCTGGATGCTCTTGAGTGCACTTCTACTGACGGAAGCGAAGCTGTGTATGCTCCGATTGTTGAGCTCATGGCTGCTGTTGATACATTTATCCAGGATCCGGCTCGTCCGACCGATCTTCCTTTCTTGATGCCTGTTGAGGACGTATTCACGATCACAGGTCGTGGTACCGTTGCTACAGGTCGTCTCGAGCGTGGTATCATCAAGGTTGGTGACGCTGCTCAGATCGTTGGTCTGATGGAAGAGCCCAAGGCTACCGTCGTTACCGGCGTTGAAATGTTCAAGAAGCTTCTTGACCAGGCTGAAGCCGGTGACAATATCGGTATTCTTCTCCGTGGTATCGACCGTAAGGAGATCAAGCGCGGTCAGGTTATTGCCAAGACCGGTTCAATCACACCTCACACCAAGTTCACCGGCCAGGTTTATGTCCTGACCAACGAAGAAGGCGGACGTCATAAGCCTTTCTTCAACGGTTACCGTCCGCAATTCTACTTCCGTACAACGGACGTTACCGGTGTAGCTCATTTGCCGGAAGGTATTGAGATGTGCATGCCCGGAGACCACATTACCATGAACGTTGAGCTCATTACGCCTATCGCTATGGAGCCCGGCTTGAAGTTCGCTATCCGTGAGGGTGGTCGTACGGTTGGTTCCGGTACTGTTTCTACAATTGTTGAGTAATCACTGATTATTATCCAGCATTATACGCAGTCTCTCGAAAGAGAGGCTGCGTTTTTTTTTAGAGAATCCTGTCGAAGCAATTATATAAGACACGAAAAATTTAATGACAATCCAAGATTCCGATATTTATGCTTGGGGTATATTTCAAAACAAAATCTTTGCAATTTAGGTCGTTATACGATACAATTTCTCTCGATATATTTTCGAAGACGAGGATATCGCGCGCAATTTTCGCCGATGTCCTGACGGTTCAAGGGAGAACATTATGCCAAAGCTTAAAGACCTTCACAAAGTACTCATTATCGGATCGGGTCCGATTATCATTGGTCAGGCTTGCGAGTTTGACTACTCGGGCACTCAGGCCTGCAAGGCCCTTAGACAACTCGGTTATGAGATCGTATTGGTGAATTCTAACCCGGCGACAATTATGACTGATCCCAATATCGCCGATGTGACCTATATCGAGCCGCTTAATGTTAAAAGTCTCACAGAGATTATTTCCAATGAAAGGCCGGATGCCGTGTTACCGAATCTCGGTGGGCAGACGGCTTTAAATTTGTGTCTTGAACTTGAAAAAGCCGGAGTTCTTAAGGAATACGGCGTAAAAGTTATAGGTGTTCAGCTCGACGCGATTGAGCGTGGCGAGGACCGGATTGAATTTAAGAAGACTATGGATATTCTGGGGATCGAGATGCCGAAGAGCCGAGCCGCGTATAGCGTTGAAGAAGCCGAGGAAATCGCGCGGGAACTCGGTTATCCGGTGGTTATTCGACCGGCGTATACGATGGGCGGTACCGGCGGTGGTCTGGTCTACAATATTGATGAGCTTCGGGTCATTGCCAGTCGGGGTATTTCGGCGAGTATGGTTGGCCAAATATTAGTGGAAGAGTCTGTTCTCGGATGGGAAGAACTTGAACTCGAGATCGTTCGTGATAGTAAGAATCAGATGATTACGGTTTGCTTTATCGAAAACATTGATCCCGTCGGTGTACATACCGGCGACTCGTTTTGTTCCGCACCGATGTTGACGATCAGTGAAGACGTACAGAAGCGTCTTCAGAAATATGCTTACTCGGTGGTCGAGTCCATCGGCGTCATTGGCGGTACCAACGTCCAATTTGCATATAATCCTAAACAAGATCGCATTGTCATTATCGAGATTAATCCGAGAACTTCCCGGTCTTCTGCTTTAGCATCTAAGGCAACCGGATTTCCGATTGCGCTCATCTCGGCGATGCTCGCTGCCGGTATGACGCTGGACGAGTTGCCTTATTGGCGCGAAGGAACACTTGAAAAATATACGCCCGGCGGTGATTACGTCGTAATCAAATTTGCTCGATGGGCTTTCGAAAAGTTCCCGGGTGCCATTGATAAGCTCGGCACACAAATGCGTGCGGTCGGAGAAGTGATGAGTATCGGAAAAAATTACAAAGAGGCGGTTCAGAAGGCGATTCGCTCTTTGGAAATTGGCAGATATGGTCTTGGATTTGCCAAAGACTTCAACTCCAGGTCTCTTGAGGAGTTGCTCGCGATGTTGGCGGAGCCCGGCAGCGAGCGCCACTTCGTTATGTATGAGGCGATTCGCAAAGGTGCAACGGATGAAGATATTTTCGAGAGAACCTTTGTGAAGCACTATTTCATTCAACAAATGCGTGAATTGGTTGAATTGGAGGAGCGCGTTCTTAAGTATAGGGGCCAAACTCTTCCGGATGAACTCCTGATTCAGGCGAAAAAAGATGGGTTTGCAGACCGGTATCTGGCGAAGCTTATTGATCTTCCGGAAAAAGATATTCGCACTCAGCGTATTGAGCTCGGAATAACCGAGGCATGGGAAGCTGTTCCGGTCAGCGGCGTTGAGAATGCCGCATATTATTACTCAACGTATAACGCGCCGAATCAGGTTGAGGTTTCGGCTCGTCCTAAGGTCATGATTCTTGGCGGCGGACCGAATCGAATCGGTCAGGGTATAGAGTTTGACTATTGCTGTGTTCATGCGGCGTTCGCGCTTCGGGACCTCGGCTACGAGACGGTTATCGTTAATTGCAATCCGGAGACGGTTTCAACAGATTATGACACGTCAGATAAGCTATATTTTGAACCTCTTACCGTCGAGGATGTTTTGAGCATTTACGAGAAGGAGAAACCGGTCGGTGTTATAGTCCAGTTTGGCGGACAAACGCCGCTCAACATCGCTTCTGAATTGGAAGCTGCCGGGGTCAAGATTCTCGGAACGTCGCAGCAGACGATTGATTTTGCTGAGGATCGAGATCAGTTCCGTATGATGATGGAGCGCTTGGAGATTCCAATGCCGGAGTCCGGTATGGCGGTTACGGTCGATGAGGCCATCGTTATTTCAAATCGCATCGGATATCCGTTGATGGTTCGTCCTTCGTATGTTCTCGGCGGTCGAGGCATGGAAATTGTGCATGATCAGGATATGCTTTGTCGATATATGTCAGCGGCAGTCGGCGTCACGCCTGAGCGACCGATTCTCGTTGACCGATTCCTTCAGAACGCAATCGAGGCGGAAGCAGACGCTATTGCAGATGGTAAAGATGCTTTTGTTCCGACGGTCATGGAGCATATTGAGTATGCCGGTGTTCATTCCGGTGATTCGGCTTGCGTCATTCCGCCGGTGACACTGAGCAAAGATATAGTTGAGACGATTTCGGAGTACACCCGTCGTATTGCCAAGGAGATGAAGGTGGTCGGCTTAATGAATATGCAGTATGCCGTGATGGACGGGAAGGTGTATGTATTGGAAGCTAATCCACGAGCATCCAGAACGGTACCGCTGGTTTCCAAGGTTTGCAATATCCCGATGGCGAAGATTGCGACAGAGATTGTCATGGCGAAGAATGAAGGTCGCGACTATCCGCTGACCTCGCTCAAGCAGCGTGTACTCAACCACTTCGGAGTCAAAGAAGCGGTCCTGCCGTTCAATATGTTTCCGGAGGTCGATCCGCTTCTCGGACCGGAGATGCGTTCGACCGGTGAAGTGCTCGGTATTTCCGAATCCTTTGAACTTGCGTATTTCAAGGCACAGGAGGCAGCAAAGTCACCGCTTCCGACTTCGGGTACGGTGTTGATCAGTCTGAATGATCGGGACAAAGACGTCGGACTGACTGTCGCAAAAGAGCTGTCGGACATCGGATTTAAGATTCGTGCGACCAAGGGTACATGCGCGTTTCTAAAAGAGAATGGTGTCGAGAGCGAAGAGATAAAGAAGGTTTTCGAGGGCCGCCCGAATATCGCGGACAGTGTTGCGAACCAAGAGATCGACCTGATTATTAATACACCGAGATCGAAGGCCAGTGAATTTGATGATTCTTACATTCGTAAGATTGCTATCAAGAATCGTGTGCCATATATTACCACCATGGCAGCGGCTCTGGCCAGCACGCGTGGTATTGCCGCATATATTCGTCACGGATACTCTGATGCGAAAAAGAAGTCGATTCAGGCCTATCATGCGGATATAAAGTAACTCGAGCGATACTTAGCAGAATTTATACAAACCAATATAGTGCCCGGTAGTGAAGGACTGCCGGGCACTATATGATTCGCCAAAAACGTGAGACGAATTATTGAAGTCTTTTTCGAGCGGCGTCAATCGCTTTTTGAGCGGACTCAGGGTCGTGAACCCATGGAATGACAACCTTTCGCCGATCAGTAATAATATGAAGCGCTCCGAAGACTTTGCGTTTTCGGGTGTGATGTGCAACCGATGCTGATACCGACCGTATGGTTTGAAGGGGAATTTCGCGTCTAAGGCCCCATCGGAAGACCCCGCGGATTCGAAGTACGTTCGGATACAGGAAAATTTGGGAGACGAACAAGGATATGACAGAGAGAAATGACAGTAAAAGAAAGATACCCCACAACATCAGCGCAATCGGATACACTCTTGAAAGCAAGTCATTTTCGGGGTTTGCGGATATTTGAATTGCGGCCAATACCGATAAACCCAGAAGTGCCAAATAAATAACCGACGGTACAGCCGATATCTTAATTACAAATATCGGCTGCTTCGACGCATCAGTATCAAACAGAGTGCTTTCGTCCGGTTCAAATCTCATGACGGGATTCCCTAAGAAGAAGCCTTCACGGTATTCCAGAGTTCGTTGTATTTCTCTTCGATGGTTTCGTTGGAGTAGTAGAGTTCAAGTGAGCTGAAGGTCTCGGGATCCGGATAATAACTCTTGTTGTTTTTAATCTCGTCGTCGAGCATTTCTTTTGCGGTGACGTTCGGCGTAGAGTATCCGACATATTCGCAGTTTGCCAGAGCAATCTCCGGATCGTATAAGAAGTTAATGAATTCGTGGGCGCCTTTGATGTTCCGTGCATTAGATGGGATACAGGTCATATCGACTGACCAGTTGGAGCCGGCCGGAAGAACATAGCGCAAATCGATATCGGTCTTTCCCAATTCTTCAATGCGCTCGAGGATAACGACATGATCGCCGGACCACGAGGCGGATGCCACGAGTTCGCCTGCGGCGATTTTGTCTTTTAAGTTGTCAACGCCATAAGAAGGCGATATGTTTTTCTTCTGGTCGAGCAACAGTTGTTGTGCTTGGGTGAGTTCAGTATCGTCCAAAGTGTTAAGGCTATATCCGTAATAGTTGAGAGCGACACCCATCGACTCTCTCATCAAATCGTACATACCTACTTTATTCTGATTTGCCGCATCGAAAAGCACGCCCCAGATGACTTTCGGATCAGTCGTATCTTCAGGGATGCTGACTATGTTGGCATCGTATACCAAACCGACCGTACAGTACATATAAGGAACGGCGTAATCCAATACGGTCGCAGAAGTTGCTGCATCCTGATCGTATTGAATATCTTTGAATAGCGGATCCATATTGGCCGTAACATTCGGCAGCAAAGACATATCCAGTTTCTGGATTTTATCTTCGCGCATCAAGCGACAGACCATGTAATCGGAAGGAATAATGACGTCGTAATTGTTGTTTAGATTCGGATACATGGTCTCGTTGGATTCGAACGTGCGATAGACTACTTTGTATTGGGGATAGGCTTTTTCGAATTTGGCGATGGTATCTTCAGCGATATATTCGCCCCAATTGTATATGACCAATTCTTGGCGCTGGTCACAAGCGGTTGTCAGGATAGCCAAGGGAAGTACCGCGACGAGTGTTAGGATAGCCAAGACTCTGCGGAGTGTTTTGTGCTCGGAACGTAAAGACATAATCAGAATCCTCCTTGCTGATTGTTCTTCTTTTTATTTTCTCGAATCGTGTGCATATTTGCACCCAACAGCAACGCAAATATGACGATAAACATAATCGTCGTCAAAGCGTTAATCTTGGGATTAATGCCGAATTTGGCCATAGAATAGATCTTCATAGGCAAAGTCTGAACGGTACTGTCGACGTTAAAGTTACTGATGAGATAGTCATCGACGGATAACGTGAAAGTCAGTAATACCGATGATATGATGCCGGGCATAATTTCAGGAATGATGACTTTGGTAATGGTCTGCAATTGAGTTGCGCCTAAGTCCATCGCGGCCTCCGAAAGGTTGCGGTCGAGTTGCTTGAGTTTTGGGTTGATAGACAATACGGCAAAAGGCACACAGAAAGCGATATGAGACAAGATGAGTGTGAGCTCGCCCTTCTGAATACCGAGAAACGAAAATAAGAGCATAAAGGATATACCGGTGACCAGTTCCGGCATGATGTTCGGGATATAAGTAATATTCATCGTCGCATTGCGAATTCTTTTCGAGAAAAAGGATAATCCGATACACGAAATCACGGCAAGCGCGGTGGCAGACAGTGATGCTATCGCAGCGACCTTGAGGGTGGTCAAGAGTGATGACAGGAGCTCGCTTCCGTCACTGCCGCCGAATAAATTAGCATAGTTATCGATTGAAAAGCCGCCCCAGACGAAGGATTTCGGTATTCGGTTAAAGGAGAAGACTATCAAAACAAGTATCGGCAAATACAGAAACAAAAAGACGAGGGCTATATAGGCATTTGGAATAAATTGACGTAATTTTCTCATAGCAACATACCTCCGCTGCCACCGGACTCTTTATCCTGGTTGCGCAATAGCCCCATGGTGAGCAAAACGAATATTAAGAGGATGAGTGACAGGACGTTGCCTGCTTGCTGCTGTGCGGTACTCTCGTTGAGAATAAAGGACTGAACGGTGTTTCCGATGGTGGTGATACTGCCCTCGGAAATAATATCCGGGATCATATAAAATGTCATGGCCGGCATAAAGACCATCTGGATGCCCGAAATAATTCCGGGCAGGGAAAGAGGCAATGTCACACGCAAAAACGCTTGTCGCCGGTTGGCGCCGAGATCGCGTGCGGCTTGATATATATTATCGTCCAGCTTGACCAGAACCGAGTAAACGGGCAGGAGCATGAAGGGCAGGAAGTCGTTGACTAAGACCAGCTTGACAATGAAATCAGCAATAAAGCCGATTTTCATAAACATGATCGGTTCTCCGGTCAGACTCAGTGCCATTAAAATCTGGTTGAGTACGCCGGTCGGACTGAAAAAAGCGCGCCAAGCGTAAGTGCGAAGCATCGTGTTAATCCACATCGGAAGGACGAAAAACATCAAGAGCAGGCCGGATGTGCTGTGGTTTCGCTTTGCACGTGTTGAGAGAATATAAGCGAGCGGATATGCGATGAACAGGCAACCGACGGTAGTCCACAGCGCATAGTCGAGACTTCGCAAGAAGACAGAAAAATACTCTTGAAGATGCAAAGTGACGCCATAGAAACGTGCATCGACAAACCGATTCACGAACAGCGTCTCAAAACCACGAAGCGTGAACGAGTAACCGGCGCCGGCTTTAACGAAAAAGGCGCGAAAAAATATGAGAAGCAGAGGCAGAATCGTGAAAACGAGAAGCCACATAAAGTATGGGTATGCGAGCATTTTGAAACGAATTTGCAAGCCCAGAGCGCCAAAAAGGGCGGCACATGTTCCGATGAAGTAAAGAATCAGAGTCATATTAGCGAACAAGAGCAAGCCTAATCGGACGGTTGCCGCAAAGGCCGGATCCGATCCGGCAAGACTTCCGGCGAGTAGCGCGCCCGGCATGAGGGCATAAGAAGACAGTTGAAAAATCATCATAACCAAAGCGATAATCGCAGGAGTTTTTTTGGAGAAGCGCCTCAAAATCAGCGGATATGAGATGCATACGGACAACTGAAGCACCGGAAAGAAAAGGATGATGATCAGGAACGGTAACGCGCCCAAGCCCTGTAAACTGAAGTGATGACCGGTCACAGGAATTTCGCGAAAAAGACTCGTGAAAAGGGAGAACACGGAGTACGTCCCTGACGGCGCGTATTTGACGACAAGCATATGTGAAGGAAAAAATGCCAGAATCAAGCTACACAAAGAAGTCATAGCAACGATCATCATGTGGATCGGCATGACACTTCGTAAATCTCGAATGGGTGGTTTGGCTGGCGTCCGATTCATATATCCTCCCGGTGAATGTCTTATCTCGATAGAAGTTTAGATGGCTAACGGATATCCTCTGCTGAACCGGCATCATCAGCCGGGATAACTTCGGCTGACACTCTATCCGGCGAAAACTCAGACTTTCTCATGATATGAATATCATCGGGGTCAACCGTCATACCGATGCGCTGACCTTCCAAGACCGGATCAACATCGTGAATCATCCAAGAAAAGCCATTATCGTCCCGGACCAGAATTTCGTAATGCACGCCTTTGAACACGATGGATTGGACCGTGCCGTTCACATAATCGGGGTTTTCTGCCTTGACATATATGTCTTCGGGGCGAATGACGACATCCACATCATTATGGGTGTCGTCCATTTCGGCGAATCTCGGATCAATGCATTCGAAAGTTTTTCCGGCGAAAACCGCCTCGAAATCGCGATGCATCTTGCCGGGAATAATGTTGGACTCCCCGATAAAATCAGCGACATAAGCGTTTTTTGGCTCGTTATAAATGTCGGTCGGCGTACCGATCTGCATGATGACGCCATCCTTCATAACTATGATCGTATCGGACATCGTCAATGCCTCTTCTTGGTCGTGCGTGACGTAGACAAATGTGATGCCCAACTCGCGCTGCATCTCTTTAAGCTCAAGCTGCATCTCTTTTCGCATCTTCAGATCCAATGCGCCGAGAGGCTCGTCGAGCAGGAGGACGCGGGGACGATTAATGATTGCGCGCGCAATGGCGACACGCTGCATCTGTCCGCCGGAAAGTTGGTCGACCCATCGCTTTTCGTAACCGGAAAGGCCAACCGTCTTGAGTGCCTGGCTGACGCGAGTCTTTACCTCATCGTCAGGGCGCTTCCGCAGGTGCAACCCGAATGCGACATTATCGTAAACATTGAGATGCGGAAACAAAGCGTAGCGTTGAAAAACGGTATTGATTTGGCGCTTGTTGGGCGGAACAGACAAAAGATCCGCGTTTTCAAACTGCACAATACCCGAGTCCGCGGTCTCGAAGCCTGCCAGAATTCGAAGCGTAGTGGATTTGCCGCAACCGGAGGCGCCGAGAAGCGTCACAAACTCGTTGTTACGAATATAGAAAGTTATGTTTTTCAGAACATGGAGATCGCCGTAATTCTTGTTTAGATTGATGATCTCAATGATATGTGCTTTGCCGGTGCTGTCATCAAGCAACTGCCCGCTCGGGCTGAGGATATCCTTTTTCTCTGTCACGGTCGACCTCCTGAATTAAAAACTGGGTGGCGATGAAACCCAAATTAGCCTTGCGACGCCCTGACTCTCATTAACGATATAGTGTGGCTGTTCCGGTCGAATAAAAAAACTCTCGCCGGATCTAACAGGGTAAGTATTCTTGCCGACACATAGAACGACCTCTCCTTGCAAGAGATAACCGAATTCCTCGCCTTCGTGAGGCGTATCCGGATATGTGCGTCCTCCGGGTTCCAAATCCAGAATAATCGGCTCCATGCGATTTTTTTGGGCATTGGGGATCAGCCAGGTCACGTGGCTCTGCTCATCGCAATTGTGCTTGACGCTATGTTGATCGCGTGAAAAAACCGCGCAAAATTCCTGCTTTTCGCGAAAAAAAGCCGCAGGCGTTGTGCCGAGGACATCCAGAATGCTTATTAGTGTTGAAATGGAGGGGGAAGTCAGGTCGCGTTCAAGAAGCGAGATAAAACCCTTGGATAGCTCGCATCGGTCGGCGAGCTCCTCTTGGGTCAGACGATTCTGTTGTCTTAAGAAACGAATCTTCTCGCCGATCATGTTGCAAATCCCTTCGTAGTCGGAACTTCCACGAAAATAACGTGGAAAATGTGTGCAAATAGAGTTTACTATTACTAAACTACAAAGCACATTATATAAACGCACATCTCCGGTGTCAATACACATGTTGAACTTTGTGAAAAGCGCGATATTGCTTTTTTATATGTATAGGATTATTCTTATGCATATTGCTTAGAACGCTCGTTCTGACGAGCTCGAAGGCTATTTAATAACAATATCGGAGTCGAATATGTCTGACGTTAATAATTCATCGAGAAATCTGATTCGGGACGCGAGGCGTATCGTGATAAAGGTCGGCACTTCGACAATCACATACGAGAACGGCCGCATGAATCTTCGTAATATAGATCGATTGGCGCGCGCTATTTCCGATCTCATGAATCAGGGACGAGAAGTGGTTCTTGTGACATCCGGTGCCATCGGCGTCGGGGTCGGATGTTTGGATTTGGACCATAAGCCTTCGCTGATGCGTGACAAGCAGGCCGTGGCTGCGGTCGGTCAATGTGAACTGATGAATGTCTACAGCCGTTGCTTTGCGGAGTATAGCCATGCGGTTGGTCAGATCCTTTTGACCAAGGACGATTTGGATAACGATCATACGCGCAACAATATCAACAATACGATGGAAGCATTACTGGAAAAGGGTATTCTTCCGGTCGTCAATGAAAATGACACGGTATCAACCGCGGAGATTTTGTATAACGGTACATTTGGAGACAATGACACACTGTCAGCGCATGTTGCTTGTCTTATGAAAGCCGATTTGCTGATCATTCTTTCTGACATTGACGGTCTTTATGATGATAATCCCAAGACGAATCCCGATGCAAAACGCATTCCGGTGGTTCGCTGCATCGACCCCGAGATGCTGAGCCATGCCGGTGGAAAGGGAAGCCATCTGGGTACCGGCGGTATGCTGACCAAGTTGACCGCAATGTCCTTGATTGTGTCAAACGGCATTGCAGGTGTAATCGCTGAAGGCTCTCAATCTCAAATCTTGGAAGAGATTCTGGAAGGGCATGACATCGGTACGTTTTTTGACCCGACATGTGAAGTCCGGATTTAATCCCCAAACAGACAAGAGGTATAAAAAGCGGTTCGGAGATCATCCGGACCGCTTTTTTATACTTCACTTGCATAAAACAGAAATCATCAAGGCGTAGGAGCAGTCTCTTCGGGTGGCGGCTCCGGCGTCGGTGTCGGCGCCAGATGGTACGGACATTCTTGCTTGGGGACCAAATAGGATCCGTCGACAAAAAAATCGGTAACGGCAGTACCCGCAGCTTTGCAATAGTCATTGGCCAATAATCCGGAGTCTAAGCAGACGGTCTTGCTGACGATGCCCTCCGGTCTTTCGAATCCGGCGCCGGGTAAGTTTTCGTGAATACGCTGCATGACAAAGTCCCAAATCTTCATGGCGCTGTTACGGTCTTCGCCTTTCGGGATGACCGTTGAACGCAAATGGTTGTCATAGCCGTACCAGACGGAAGCCGAATAATACGGGGTAAAACCGCAGAACCAACGATCCTTATAATCATCGGTCGTACCGGTCTTGCCGGCAACCGAGATGCTTTCTCCGTTAACATTCTGGATTGTGTGGACATGCCCGGAAGCCGTGCCGCCCGTAATAACGCCCATCATCATATCGGACATTAGATAAGCCGTAATATTGGTATAAACGGACTGCTCCATCGGGTGTTTTTCGAGAACGACATTGCCGATAGAATCCAGGACCTTCGTATAAGAATAGGGCTCACAATAAATGCCGCTCCTCGGGAACGTGGCATACGCCGAAGCCATTTCCAAAGGTGTAATACCCTTGCTAAAAGCACCGACTGCGGTTGCCGGATAAGCTTCGTCACTGCGATCGATACCGACTTGTTTCAAAAACCATAATGCGGTATCCGCGCCGATATCCGTCCAGACCTGAACGGCAATCGTGTTCCGGGACGAAGTGATGGCACGACGAATGGTCATCTTACCGGAGTACTTGCCGTCCGCATTACGTGGCCATAACATATTCGGATTATCAGGATCCAGATAGGATTCCTTATCGTCATAAATCGTGCCCGGGGCGATATATCCGATCTCCAATGCCGGTGCGTACGATATTATTGGCTTAATAGAGGAGCCCGGCTGTCGATAGGCCTCAGTTGAACGATTGTAAACCAAGTTTGCTGTCTTTTGACCGTATCCGCCCTGCATACCGGCGATGGCACCGGTTTGCACATTAATGACGACCATGCCTGCCTGAGGCTTTTCGGGCAGATCCTCAAGTGCTTCGGGATTACTCTGAAAAAGGGATTCGGTCATAAACGCTTCGTCCATGACAGATTGCACATCGGGCTCCAGAGTCGTATAAATCTGATAACCGCGGTTATAAACAAGAGTCGTTGCCAGAGAACGGCTGATGTTGCGTTGCTCCTGAAGATCACTGATGACTTCAGAAACCGCATACTCAACAAAATACGAATTAATTGGCGTTGAAGAGGATTGGACCGAGGTCTTAAACACGAGTTCGGTGTTCAAAGCCGCGTTGTATTCATCATCCGTAATCATCTCAAGCTCGTGCATCTTACCCAATACAATACGCATGCGACGTAAGGCGTTGCGCTTGCCGGACTCGCGAAGCGGATTATAGTAGGAGGGACTCTTGGGAAGTCCTGCAAGCAAGGCACACTCTGCAAGATTCAAGTCCTTGGCATCCTTGCCGAAATAATTCTTGGCGGCGGCTTGGACACCGACATAGTTATTGCCCATCGGCGCAAGATTCACATAATAGTCCATAATCTCGTCCTTGGTCATCTCCTGCTCGAACCACATCGCGCGATACCATTCTTGGACCTTGCGCTGTGCAGAACGCTGGTCCTGGCCGGACATCAGCTTAATGGTCTGCTGTGTAATGGTCGAACCACCGTGAGACGGAGAACCGTCACTGAGCAAGGCAGAAATAACAGCGCTGGCAATACGCTTTACATCAATACCCGAATGGTCGAGAAAACGCTCATCTTCGATGGCCATGATCGCTTCGTCGATGTAAGTTGACTTAATATCATTAAACGGCACATATATGCGGTCGATGTTTTCACTTCCGGTCAGTTTGGCAATCTCTTTGCCATTGATATCATAGACAAATGAAGTCTTTTTTTCACCGCTCAGACGAATATCAGATCCGGTCACCGGTGTCGTCGTCGAAATATATCCGATCAACATGCCGGCACCGAAGCCGCCGATAATAAATGTAAGGCATAGGACGAAAACAAGAGCAATCTTAAGAACTCCCAGGATGACGGACAGGACGTCACTGTACCACGGATGGTTATTGCCGGCTTGTGTCGGCTTACCCTTCAGATGGGTTCGAAGCTCGTCAGCAATCGCCGTATGCTCCGGAGGCACCGGGCGGGTCGACCGACCGTTGGCTTGGCGATTGGGAATCGGCGGAAGCGGGGACGAGGTGCGCATCGGCTCCGAACGCATGGTTTCGGATTTGGGTTGAGCATGGATTGAAGCTCCCGGCGCCATACGTTGCGTCCTGTCGTGTTCTTGCGACGAAGAAGAAACAGGGCGCTTGCGTCGGTCGGGGCTGCCACCCGAACGAGAACCGGAAGAAGGATTTTTCGAAAAAGGCATATCGGACTCCTATACAGCGCAAGTAAAACGTTATAATTAATTGAACTCGCACAAAAAATGCAAAATGAAACATACATATCATACCAACAATGTAATAAGATGAAAAGAATAACGATGCGGCAAACATCCCGCAACATATCGAGAATCGCGAAAACCGCGATCGAAAGGGCACTCTATGGCTAACAAAACTTACACCATTCGCGCATTCACTCTCAATCAAGACGGTGATGCCATGGCGCGCATCATTGACGAAGGTGACGAACAATTCGGACGAATCTGCATCTGCAGTGACATGTTGCCCGGTGAAGAAGCGCAAGTTTCTATAGCGAACCTCGAGTCGCGCATGCCGATCGCAGAGAGCTTGACTCGAACCGTCACCTCGCTCAACCGAATAGAGCCGTTCTGCCCGGTATACGAGCAATGCGGCGGCTGTACCATGCAACATATCGAAGCGGCCGCGGGCGCAGAGCTCAAGCAACAACAACTCTCGGACTGCCTGACTCGAATCGGCGGCATGCCCGCCGAGCAACTCGAAAAAATCATGCACCCCATCGTAAATCCCGATCCGGAAAAGACGACGGGCTACCGCAATCATATGCAATATCAAATACACCGGGACGATCAAACCGGACGCCTCGCATTTGGCCTGTATGCCGAAAAAAGCCACCGTACCGTCCTGATGTCTCGATGTGCCATCGCCCACCCCGTCGCCGATATTATCAAAGATGAAGTCGAAAAATTCATCAACGAGCCGGGCACCAGAGGCATTCGTGAAAGGCTGTCGCGCCATACCCGATTGATTGTTCGCATAGGCACCCGTACCTCGCAAGCGCTCTACAGACTCCTCATTCCGCTGCCGAAAAACAAAAACAACCTCATGACATTCCCGGTCCTCGACCAGAAAATTCGTGCGCGCCTTCAAAAAGACGCCCCGACATTCATGTTCTGCACAAAAGAAATCGTCGAAAAAATCGGCAATCAAGAATACTTCGTCTCGCCGGAATCCTTTTTTCAAGTCAACACTGAGCAGGCCGAAAAACTCTACAACATTGCTCTGGACCTTTTCAACGCACTGCCGGACGACGGCCCCAAAACCATTCTCGACATCTATTGCGGAACAGGCAGCATCGGATTACATCTGTCGGATTCCGCATCCCGTCTCATCGGCATCGAGAGCCATCCCAAAGCCATAGAAGATGCCCGTCGAAACGCCGTTCACAACAATGTCAATAACGCCGAATTCCATATCGGCCGGGCAGAATACTTTGATTTCTCCAAACTCGATTGCGCACCGGACGTCGTCATCCTGGACCCACCTCGAAAAGGCTGCGACAGCAAGCTCCTCACCCGCCTCGCAGAAATCGCCCCGCCACACATCATATACATATCCTGCGATCCCGCTACCCTCGCGCGAGACCTATCGCGTTTGACCGCGCAAGGCTATCGAGCTGAGTATGTTCAGGCAGTCGATATGTTTTCGTGGACGTTGCATGTTGAGACAGTAGTATTGATGTCACGCGATATGTAGCGAAAAACAATTACGCGAACACAATATATTGGGTTTTTGCGCGTTTTAGGGTTATGCATTGCCTACTTATCATTGGCACCAATTTGCGATATAATTAGGCTAATTATAATGTGGAGGTGAGCTGATGGATTCAAAGATTTGGTATATTCCAGCAAGGAATGACCGCTTGGACAAGAATGTTGGAATCTACTGCAGAGTAAGTACGAACGAAAAAGAACAGCTTTATAGCCTCGCAGCACAGATTTCTGCTTTAACGAGAGCAGTTGCGAATATGAGTCAATGGAGGCTGGCAGATGTATTTATTGATATTGCGTCTGCCAAAGGCGAAGTTCCACGTAGAGAATTTGATCGATTGATTAGAGAATGTGAAGCGCACAATATCTCTGTTGTCCTTACCAAAAGCATCAGTCGATTTGGTAGAGATACTGTAGAGACATTATCAGCAATCAATCGATTGAAGACAGCAGGAGTCAGAATCATATTTGAAGAAGAAAATTTGGATACCGATGAGGTTGACAGCAATCTTATGATTTCGGTGATGGAGTCTTTTGCTCAAGCTGAAAATGAGAGCCGAAGCGAAAATATCCGCATGGGACTTGCCATGAAAGCTGCAAATGGAACATCTGGACTCTACAAACGAAAGCTGTACGGCTACTCTAAGAATAAGGATGGGGACCTTGTAATTGACAATGAACAGGCTAAGGTTGTGCGGGACATTTTTAGATGGTATCTGGATGGCGCCAGCGTGCTTGGTATCATAAAGAAACTATCAGACGCAGGTATTCCTTCCCCTACCGGTAAAGAAACGTGGAGCAAGCGTTCTGTAGAGAAGATTCTTGAAAATGAGAAGTACACAGGCACGGTAACTCTTTTGGATTCTGCTACACAGCAATATGAGTTCCAAATGAAAGAATGTCATCCGCCGATCATTACGGAGAGCGAGTTCAGGGCTGTTCAGGAAGAAAAGAAGAAGCGAAGCAATATCATTACTGACGACGATGGTACGCATCGCAGCAGTAAGAAATATAGTTCTAAAAAGAAATAACGAATTTTATGGAGGTAACGAACGTGAAGAAAATAATCATCTTTCTTATATGTGTGGTAATGATTTTTAGCTTGAGTGCATGTGGTGGGAATGTTAAGAATGTCAATGTGGTAGATGTAAAATCAGAGATTTATACATCTGATGATATTAAGTCTGCTATTGATACTATCAAAAAAGAGTTTGATAAAGATTGGAAGGGCTGTACATTAAAAGAAATCTATTATGCTGGTGACGAGACTTCCAAGGACTATCAAGATTGGGCAGATAGAAATGATGCGGATGAAGTCATAGTTTTATTGTCTTCTTTTGATGTAGACGGATCAGGTGGAGACGGTTCCTTAAATCCTAATAGCACATACGATAATTGGATGTGGATTTTGGTAAGAACAAATGGCAGCAAATGGAAACATGTTGACCATGGGTATTAATCGGAATATCGTTTTGCTCGAAGAAACGAAATAGCCTACTTAGGAGAAACAATAGATTAGATGTCGGGTTTTTAGGCGCTGCTTGAAAAAGCCTGTAAGATAAGGCGTTTTCGCTGTTATTGGACTTGTTCCCTAAATAACCTAACTATCACATGTTGAGACGGTTGTATTGATGTCACGGGAAGAGCAGACCAAAGCCTGAAAAGCCCTGATATTCGGGCATCGGGGATTTTCGGCAATTTTGGACATTGGCTGAAAGTTGCGAAAAAATCCGTCCATGGAAACATATCCAAGATGATGTAAAATGATAGTTGAGTGGTCGGATTAGATAACATCTGTTCATGACAGAGCAGGATAGATAACTTGCGTTCGCGACAGAGCAGATTAGATGTTTTTTGTAAAAAAGAGGGTCGAGAGAGCGAGTTGGATGAAAGTGGCATAATAATTTACAGTACACAAATTTACAACATCACTGTCGTAGAGTTCCCTTATCATTTATTCACATGAAGCAAGTTTTTTAGTCAGAATTGCCAATGTCAAATTCGACCATAATATATGATGAGTTCTGCGGATCATCGTAAATGCTTAGCTTTTTAATAATTCTATATTGACCAGACACAATATTGTCAAAATACGTATCGATAGGGAAAATTAATTCATTGCTGCTATGTGGAGGTAATGGATATGCTAAGGCTGTCCAAGCTACATTATCTTTATTAGGAAACGAATACCAAGCGTCTTCGATTTTAACATCAAGATATGTAATTTCACCAAATAAGTATTCAATATCTGACTGATTCTCAAAAACTAATGTGATTTCTTTTGGTGCGGTATTAATATCACTTTCTTTAATAGACAACTGGACATCGCGGTTTATTTCAGAAATCGAAAAGGGAGAAAGATCAAGATCCACATCTTGATCTTTGTTTGCATCTTTAGCATTACACCCTGAAAACAAGACAAGTATGGGTAGAAGGAAAACGTAGATAAGCAATCTCTTCATAAAGACACCTTCTATTATGCAATAGCATCATCACTTCAATTTTTATGTAATACTATAGAGAATAAATTGGTAAGATTAGTAGTATATCATTATTATTTTATATTAGTTTTATTGTAGCGTCAACTCAATCAACCCATACTTTTGTGATGACGCTAATCAGACACTTGAATTTTCATGCTATTACTGTTTTTATTATGAATATGCGGCTGACAGGTGGATTAACGACAATATGCTTTCATGAAACTCATAAAACCTTCGTAAATAAGATAGATCGACAAATTCTAGCGAGTTTATACACCTGTAATCATGGAGGTATTATCATGGACAACAATAAAAGAATACACTTTATACCTCCATTACCGCCAAAACGCGAAAAGCGAGTAGGCATTTACTGTCGTGTGAGTACAAACAGTGTTGATCAGTTGAAAAGTCTTACCGCCCAAGTGTCAGCACTTACAAGATTGACAGCTGCTAATCCTAAATGGTTATTAGTAGATGTGTATATAGATATTGCTTCAAGCAAGACAGGTTCTTCCCGAAAAGAATTTTCTCGTATGTTGCAGGATTGCAAGTCGCGTGATATAGAAATTATTTTTACAAAGAACATCAGCAGATTTGGCAGGGATACGGTAGAGATTCTTGATGCGTTGAATCAGCTAAGGATTTTCGGCGTTCGAGTTATATTTGAACAGGAGGTACTTGATACAGCTGATACAGATAATGATTTGATGATTTCGATTATTGAATCAATTGCGCAGGCAGAGAATGAATCACGCAGCGATAATATCAAATGGGGCATTAAACAACGTGCCGCTCAAGGTACTTCAAAGCTATATAACCGGAAATGTTATGGATATATCAATGATGCGGATGGTAATCTGATTATTGATGATAAAGAGGCAAAAAATGTCCGCATGATTTTTGACCTTTATCTTCAGGGTAAGAGCGTTATAGGTATAGTGAAGGAATTGAAACGACTGGAAATCAAGTCCCCAACCGGGAAGTCGATTTGGCCCAAGAGAACAATAGACGTAATGCTCAGCAATGAAAAATATATGGGCGCTTCGCGGTTGCTGGATAACGGAAAACACGATTCATATTATCGGGCAGACAATAACAATCCACCTATAATATCTCAGGAAACATTCCAAGCTGTGCAGATCGAAAAACAGCACCGAAGCAATGTTATTGAGGGCGAAGAAGGAAATAAGCGAAAAAGCAAAAAATACAGTTCTAAGAAGTGAAAAATTGAATAGCCTAATCGAAAATAAATTATTGAGAGGACAGGATAGACATTCAAACACCTAAAACACAGCATTATTAGTGGATTTCTCGAGAATGTGAAATAGCCTAAAAACTTCATGTGGAGACAATAGTGTGGATGCGTCGATAAATACCGTTGAAATCCTTTATTTTAGGAACTTTGCGCGTCACATCCAATTTACCGGTGACGGGGAGAAATGTCGAAATAAGCAGATTAAAAAGCATATTAATGTCACAGTTCGGATAAACGTCGTATAGGGGAAGGCGAATTGAGAATGAGAGAAGAGTAAGGCACATTTTGAAGCAAATAGGTAAGCTTTAAGTTTTCTCTCAAATTGAAGAACCCCCAAAAACCTGCAACCCCGAAGTTCCGGTTTATTATTTGAATGGGGACTCAGTTCGAACGCGAAAGCGATAATTTTTGATTTCAAATTATTTCTAAAATTTGCATTATATTACCATGCGTGTTAAATTTATCCATAAAAGATAATTAGAAAATGAGATATACGACGGAGGCTCTTATGCGCAAATTAACCCGAAGAATGTATAAATGGATTATAAGCACATTGGTGATTACCCTATTGTTGAGTACTATGCCTTTATCTGAAATTCGTGCGGACGCCAACACTCATGGAGAGTACGACTGTGCTCCTTTAGCTGTCGTTTATAATCAGACTTCGACTTGGGGAAACAATACACAGGGAGAGATTACGGTTACTAATGTTTCCGAAAACACGGTAGCGGGCTGGAAGCTTGAATTCGTCTTCGGCTCGGGTGTAGAAATAAATAGCATCTGGAATG
>Ga0209723_1002359_pt1 | contig 25490 bp, 24 predicted proteins | sample BiotimSIPDNA_2_FD_185750 | JGI IMG/M metagenome (GOLD analysis project Ga0209723, IMG submission 185750) | Anaerobic biogas reactor microbial communites from Washington, USA - Biogas_R2 time_0 SIP DNA (SPAdes) (version 2) | ecosystem: Engineered > Bioreactor > Anaerobic > Unclassified | place...
CTTGCTTTTAATTAATTTTACTTCTGTATTCATTTCTGACAGTTTTTGGGGTTAAACATTTATTTGTTTTCTCTAAATTCAAATATAGTTTAATCCCTAACTGTCAGATTAAGTCTTGACTAATTCACATAATAACAATTAGCTGGTTTATAAACTCTGCTACTATTGTGTCTGCACCAGTTGTTATTACCACTCAGAATCCTCCTGCTCCTTTGGTCGCCAAATCAGGAGGTAAAATTGCATCATTATGTGTCCGCAACCAGGAGAATGTCTCTAAGAAACAATCTATTGCACTTATTGAAAATTCTGCTGATTATTCAGATGTAAAGACACTTGCTTCATTTATTGATAAAATACAAAGAAGGCCAGACTGGAACCAGACTGTAGAAATATATGATTTACCCTTAGGCCTTTCGCTGGGCGAGATTCAAAACAGTTATACAAGATTCTGTGTATTATGGCAGAAATTCCGGGAGTATTTGAGCCAGGCATACCTATCCCAAAAGTGTGACTTGCTTGAAGAGCAGATAAAAAAGCAGGAAGAATATACAATTGAGTTATTGAATCAAAAAGAATTAGCCGGACAGGAGCTTCAACTGGTAGCTAACGGTTTCTATCGGGATTCAGTATTATATGTCACGAGCACATATTCAATTTCAATAAATGAGTTTGAGAAATCAAAACTAACTCTTCTTCAGAGACAAGGCTCGTATAGTTCACTTCAAGGTACAATTAAAAGCAATGAATTGGCAACGCTGAGACTTCAGGAAGCCCGACTTGATCTTCAGATAAATCTTGAGAATGAAATACAGCAGTTCAGGTTGGATCTCGATGAAGCATTCCAGTTGTTGCAGGTATCGGTAAATCAATGGAAAGAAAAGTACCTTATAGAGAGCCCAATAAAAGGGAAGATTACATTTACTACTTACTGGAATGAAAACCAGGTGATAAAGGCAGGTGAAACACTTGCGACTGTTGTTCCCAGGGATGAGAGTCAGATCATAGCCAGGTCAGTTGTACCAAATGCCGGATTCGGAAGGGTGAAAGCCGGTCAGGAAGTAAATATTAAACTTACGGAGTTCCCATATATGGAATTTGGCGTACTGAAAGGCAGAGTGAAATCTTTGTCTTTAGTCCCGGTGGATGGAGGTTATATTGCAGAGATAGAGCTTCTTAATGGAATGAGAACCACTTACAATCGTGAAATAGGTTTTATCCAGGAAATGAACGGTACCGCAGAGATCATCACTGAAGAAAGCAGGTTGATCTACAAGTTTATTAATCCTTTAAAGGCCCTCGTAACCAAATAGCGTTTAGTTACAGCTCACACGGAACCTGATGCTGGCGGAATGATTTATATTCTACCATTGATCACATTTAAAGCCTGAGTTAATATAACCCGCCTTAATCCCTGGTTGTCATAAAATGTGTTTCACTTTTATAATGAATTATTTATATTTGTGATAACTACTGCAAAAGTCAATTGTCATGAATAGTTATTATTTTACAAGGAAAGAAATTGCCCGGGACCTTGGCATTGATCCAAAAACTCTCAGACAAAAATTAAAAAAAGCAGGTATCATGTTGGAGAGTGGTATGATCCCGGCTGAGAAGGTCAATGAAATAATGCACCTTCTGCAGGTGAAACAGGAAAATCACGATGATACTGAGCAAATTGAACAGCCTGATGAAAATTTTAATAAATTTGATAGATCATCCATTGATAGTCAATAGTGTAATAACCCCATTACCAGATGCAAAAGAGGGCATTCATTCAACGGCTTTTTGCAATCGCTCTTGGTTGCGCATTAATAATCCTCGTGTCATGCAAATCAAGACAGACAGATAACACCGAAGAACTGGCAAGAAGAACATCGCGGCCCGAGGCTGTGATGGTTAAAACAGTCCGGCTCGAACCGTCAACATTCTATCACGAGGTCATAAGCAACGGCAAGGCATTCTCCCTGAGAAAGGCTGTCGTCCCGTTTAAGGTAAACGGAATAATCGAAGAGCTGTATGTGAAAAACGGCCAGAGGGTGAAAGCCGGCCAGCTGCTGGCTGTAATTGAGGACTTCGAATATAAAACCAGCCTCACCAGCGCCAGACAGAACCTGACAAAGGCCGACATAAACTTCAGGGATGACCTCCTCAGTAAGTACATGACGGCAGACACAAACAACCTTGACCCTGCCAAAATAAGAACTTCCAGGATCAGGAGCGGGTTGGATGATGCACTGATAGCCCTGGAGAGGGCTGAGTATAACTTCAACAACACCCGTATATATTCCCCCCTTGACGGGGTGATCGCCAACCTCGAGGCAACCCGCCTGAACCCCAGCCAGAACTACAAGAGCCTCTGCACGGTGATTGCCAACGATGTAATGTATATAGAGTTCCCCGTGATGGAGTCGGAATACGGATTCATCACCACCGGAATGCCTGTAGGGATAATTCCTTTTGTTGATGACAGCCTTCTCATTCAGGGGAAGATAGTGGAGATCAATCCCCAGGTTGATGAGGGCGGCATGATACGCGTCAGGGCGGAGTTGAGGAACAACGGACGCCTGATTGACGGCATGAATGTCAAGGTCCTTATCAGGAAGCCTGAATATAACAGGCTGGTCATTCCAAAAGAAGCCCTGGTGATAAGGCAGGGGAAAGATGTGGTCTTCATCAGGCAGGATTCCCTGGCCATATGGAAGTATGTCACAATTGAGTCTGAGAACAGCTCGATGGTCTCCGTGAGCGAGGGCCTCACCCCCGGCGACCTTGTCATTGTAAGAGGCAACACCAACCTCGCACATGAAACAAAGGTGAAAGAGGAATGAGTTCCCCGAGTGAACAGTCGCCACGCTTTTCGTCTTTCAGCCTGAACATCGTCTTCGTGGTGCTCATCATCACCGGAGCAGTGATAATGCCTCTGTTGTCGCTGCAGTTGAACCCTACCCGCTACCTGCCTTCACTGACAATAAGCTATACATGGCCTGACGCTGCCGCCAGGGTGATTGAGCAACAGGTCACCTCGGTCCTCGAGGGTGTGATAAGCACCCTCCCCGGTGTCAGTCGCCTCTCCTCCACCACAAACAACGAGAGCGGGGAGATAACCGTGGAGTTCGACAGGAACACCGATCTACGCACAAAACGGTTCGAGGTGGCATCACTCATCCGTGATGCCCACTCGCGCCTTCCCGACAGGGTCTCTTACCCAGTTATCCAGATGAATATGCCGTCGAATACAAGCGGATCGGTGATACTGAGCTACCAGGTGACGGGCAACGAGGCTCCTTCCTATATCTTCAGTATTGCCGAGGAGATGCTGAAGCCGGCGATAGCATCCGTTGACGGCGTCTACAGCGTGGATATCTATGGCGCCACACCCCGTGCCTGGGAGCTGATATATGACCAGAAGGTCCTCTCTTCAACGGGGGTGACCCCCGGCCGGATACGTGATGCAATAAGGGCATATCTCTCTGTCCGTGAGGCTGGCGGAGGGGTGGACAACCTGCTCTCATCAGGAATGCAAAGGACATATCTGACCATGGTCGGCCACAGGCCCGATACGGTCAGGTGGGAGGATATCCCTGTCACAGCCGGGAGCGGCAGGGTGCTGATGCTCTCTGATCTTGTCACAGTGAAGCTAAGGGATGAGAGAGCTCGCAGTTACTATCGCATCAACGGCCTCAACACAATTACAATGGTGATAAGCGCCGGAAGAAACGTCAATAACATCAGGGTTGCAGAGGAGGTTAAAGATGTGGTTGAGAAAATGAAGAGCAGGATTCCTCCGGGCCATGATGTGATACTGTCGGTTGACAATACCGGCTTCATCCGTGAGGAGATATCGAGGAATCTTTTCAGGGCGGCGCTGTCGGTCATACTGCTCCTTGTCTTCGCTCTGCTTGTGAGCCGTGACCTGAGATACATGCTCATACTGTTCATCAGTATGGTGGCAACAATCTTTATCGCTTTCATCTTCTACTGGCTTTTCAGGCTTGAGATACACCTCTATTCAATGGCCGGTATAGCCGTGTCATTTGGTATGATCATCAGCAATATTATAGTGATGACTGATCATATCAAATACCATCATAACCGGAAGGTTGGCATCTCACTCATGGCAGCCACCCTGACCACCGTGGGAGCGCTTGTGGTAATCTTCTTTCTTGATGAGGCCTCGCGGGTCACGCTGGCCGACTTCGCGGCGGTGGTTATAATTAACCTGATGGTATCACTGGCGGTGGCGCTATTCTTCATCCCCTCACTGGCACAATCGATTGGCTTCGCCGGAAAGAGAGCCGCGGGAAATTTTCAGGGCAAACGCTTCGCAGGGAAGAGAGTCGCGGCAAATATCCGGCGTAAACGCTTCGCCGCGAAGAGAGCCGCGGGAAATTTTCGGGGTAAACGCTTTGCTGTGCGCGTCACAAGGTTTTACGAGCGGGCCATCAGGTCATTTATCAGGTACAGGAAGTTATATCTCACTGCTGCGGTGCTGCTGTTCGGACTGCCGCTGTTCTGGCTTCCGGATTCACTGCCTGTTGAAAAGATCAGGACCACTGCCACCCCTGAGCCTGAGCTGACCCGGTGGCAGGAGCTGTACAACAAGACCATGGGAAACACTAAATATGTAACTGATGTTAAGCCCATTGTAAACAAGCTTACCGGTGGTACGCTCAGGCTCTTCAGTGACCGGGTGAAGAGCAGCAATTATTATTACTTCAGGGGTTCCGACGATGTTGAGCGCACACAGCTCAGCGTAAGCATCGGCCTCAGCGAGGAGGGGCTGACGCTCGAAGACATGAATGAGGTATGCCTCGGCCTTGAGAACATGATTGCAGCCTACAGTGAGGTGGACCGTTTTACCACCAGGGTCAGTTCGCCGTCGTCAGCCTCGCTGACCGTCACATTCAAACCGGAGCATGACCGCACAATATTCCCGTTCATCCTGAAGATGAGGATAGAGGACTACATGATGGGCATCGGAAGCTATCATGTCCAGGTGTACGGGGTGGGTAAAGCCTTCAGCAACCAGGTCTACAGCGACTACCTGAGGGGCTCTTATTCAATCGTTCTGAAGGGATACAACTTTGATATTCTGAGCGGCTACGCCGAAGACCTCAAGGAGCGGCTCATCGCAAGCGCGAAGGGAAGGATAAAGGAAGTGTACGTACTGGGAGGAGAAGACCGCTGGTCAGTAAAGAAACAGTACCGCAACATTGTAACTGCTGACAGGGAGTCGGTCACGCTGGCCGGGAGCGATATGTACAGCCTGTATGAACACACCCGGAGCCTCTCGCGAAACATCCAGGATGGCGGGCAGGTCTTCATGGGAGGCTTCCTTGCCCCGATGACCCTGAGATCAGCCTATGCAGAGACATACGAGATGTGGGACATCTATAATGAGCCGATGATAACAGGAACACAGGGCATTGTGAAGCTTAAGGACCTGCTGAGCATGACCAGGGAGATATCGGATAATTCAATCAGTCGCGAGGACCAGCAGTATATCATAACTGTGACATACGATTTCATCGGGAACTATGAGCTGGCCAGGATTATCAGGGACCGTAACATTGAAGAGACGGCGGCTCTCCTGCCGCTGGGATATTCGATACGCTCCAGCTCCTACACTTATTCATGGTTCACGCAGAAGAACAACTACCCATTGCTGCTGCTTGTCATAGCCATCATCTACCTGGTCTGCGCCATCCTGCTTGAGTCGCTGCGCCAGCCGTTCATAGTGCTAGGGCTGATACCGTTCTCTTTCATCGGGGTCTTCATTACCTTTTCGCTGTTTAAGATACAGGCGGATGAGGGGGTGTTTGCAGCGATGATCCTCCTGTGCGGACTGGCTGTCAACTCGGCGCTTTACATCCTTGACGATTACAACAGGCTGAAGCGTTCCGGGAGACGCCTTCCGGCTGTGAAGATGTATCTTAAGGCCTTCAACGGGAAGATCATCCCGGTCATTCTTACGATCCTGTCTACAATTGTAGGTCTTCTGCCGTTCCTCCTCACAGGCCGGGATGAGCGGTTCTGGTTCGCGCTGGCAGCGGGAGCCATCGGCGGACTGCTTTTCAGTATGGTGGGGCTGCTTGTTTTTCAGCCGATGATGCTGAGGAGGGAACAAGTATTATTCCCGGGAACGGGAAGCACTTCTGATCATACTGACCGTTCTGGTCCGGCCGGTCTTTCAGGCGATCCGGGCAGCACAGAGCCTCAGAACTCTGATAAACCTGATAACACAGTTAGCCATGGTTAGATTCCTTGTACAGCGGCCCGTGGCCGTGATAATGAGTTTCCTCGCGGTGATTGTCCTCGGCATCGCTGCCTCGGGGAGGCTTCCCGTATCGCTGATGCCTGACATAGATATCCCTGAGATCACGGTGGCTGTATCGCGCCCTGACATCAGCTCACGCGAGATAGAGAGCAGCGTGGTGAGCGTCCTCCGCAGGAGCCTGATGCAGGTGGAGGGTGTTGATGACATCCGTTCGGAATCGCGCAACGGCAGCGCCATAATCAGGATGAAATTCGCCTTTGGCAATGATATCGACCTGGCATTCATGGAGGTCAATGAGAAGATCGATGCCGCCATGAACCTTCTTCCCCGTGATCTTGACCGCCCGAGGGTGATAAAGGCAAGCGCCACTGACATCCCTGTCTTCATGCTTAACATCACCCTGGCAGACAGAGCAGCGGACCCGGCCGCCTTCGCAGACCTGAGCGACTTCGCGGGAAATATAATCCGCAAGCGGATAGAACAGCTGCCCGAGGTGGCCATGGCAGATATCACCGGCCAGGTAAGCAGGGAGATATTTATCAGGCCAGATGAGCGCAGGATGCAGAGCCTCGGAATCACTTCCGAAGATATAATCAGCGCCGTGAGCATGAACAATGTCAATGTCAGCAGCATCATGGTCAGGGATGGCAAATATCTCTATAACCTTGAGTTCGATTCAAACCTGAAGGGTGTTGATGATATCCGCAACATATGGCTGAAGAAGGAAGGAAAGCTTCTGAAGATAAAGGATATAGCTGTTGTTGACCTGAGGATCCGGCGCGCCGCGGGCCTCTCCTACTCTGACAACAGGCAGGCGGTGGTGCTGGCAATAATAAAAGAGGCTTCTGCGAGGATGGAGAACCTTGAGGAGAAGATGGACGAGATGGTCAGCCAGTTCCGCACCGATTACCCTCAGATGGAATTTCAGATCTCGCAGGACCAGACACGTCTTCTCGATTACTCACTCATGAACCTGAGGCAGAGCCTTATTTCCGGAGGTCTGCTTGCGTTCTTCATAATGTTTTTCTTTCTCAGGGATGCCCGTTCACCACTGATAATCGGCGTCAGCATACCGACGACCCTTGTGATCAGCCTGCTATTCTTCTACCTGGTGGGGCTCTCATTAAACGTCATCTCGCTTGCCGGCCTGATCCTGGGCATCGGGATGATGATCGACAACTCAATTGTGATTATTGAGAATATCACCCAGTGGACCGACAGGGGGGAGAAGCTCATCAACGCTTGTGTGAAGGGCACCAATGAGGTAATCACGCCTCTTATCTCGTCAGTGCTGGTCACCTGTGCCGTATTCGTTCCGCTGATCTTTCTGAGCGGCACTGCCGGAGCGCTCTTCTATGACCAGGCCATTGCCATCGTCATCGGCCAGGGAGTTTCACTGCTGGTAGGGATCATGCTTCTGCCGACTGTTTATCACCTGATGTACCGTAGCGGGAAGGAGGGCGCCCTGACCCGTTTCGTGAAACGTATCAGCCTTAAGAACCTCGAGGAAAAGTATGAGGGGGGTATGAGCTTCTTCTTCAGGCACCGGAGGACGGTGATGGCTCTGTTCGGGGTGACAATCGGGGTAATGCTCCTCTTCTTCTTCACCATGAGGAAGGAGAAATTCCCGGCGATAGTTCAGGATGAGATGACGGTGATGATCGACTGGAATGAGAACATCGACCTGCAGGAGAATTCTTCACGTATACAGGCGCTTGTTGATCAATTGGGAGATAAGGCAGTGCAGACCAACAGTTTTGTGGGTGAGCAGCAGTTTATATTCACGCGCGAGTATGATCAGCCCTATTCATCGGCGAAGATATATATCAGGGCAGCGGGTTATGGAGCGGTGGATGAGATCAGGGAGTTGCTGATGGCATACCTGCCCTCGCGGTTCCCTGAGGCAGTGATGACCGTCAGGCCGCAGGAAAACATCTTTGAAAAGATCTTTGCAGCATCGGAGACGCCACTTGTTGTTGAGGTGGCGCTGGCCGCGGAGAAGTCTGTGCCGCCGGTGGAGAGGATGATGCTGATCAACGGGTTGCTGGCAGAACGGTGGCCTGAGGCAGGGATCATGGCTCCGCAACTGGAGGAGAAGATAGAGATAAGGCTTGACCCGGTGAAGATGCTGTTGTATGATATTGATCCCAATACGGTCTATCCGGCTATCAGGAGCGCCCTGAACCGCAATGAGATAGGAGAGCTGAGGTCGTCACACCAGATCCTTCCCGTTGTAATGGCAGGCAATGAGACGCCCATAGGTGAGCATATGTCAACCGGCTCCGTGCTTAACAGGCAGGGGGCGTCAGTTCCCGTCAGTGAGATATGCGATGTAAGGCGGGTGCGTTATTACAAGGCCATCATGGGTAACATGGCGTCAGAGCATGTTCCTGTTGAGATGAATGTTTCAACGAACCGTCCGGCGCAGCTGACGGCTGAGATCGAAGAGACTTTGTCAGCGGTGCCGGATCTCTCGCTCTCATTCAGCGGAACGGTGATAACGGGCCAGCGGCTCTTCCGTGAGCTGGCGCTTGTGCTGCTTGTCTCGCTGGTGCTTCTCTATTTCATTCTTGCCGCTCAGTTTGAGTCGCTCACCCAGCCGCTGATTGTTTTGCTGGAGATCCCCATTGACATTGCCGGGGCGCTATTCCTGGTATGGTTATGGGGAGGGACAATAAACATAATGACGATGATAGGTATCATAGTGATGTCAGGTGTCATCATCAACGACTCGATACTAAAGGTAGATACTATCAACAACCTCCGGAAGTCGGGTGTAGAGCTGAAGGAGGCGATATACACCGGCGGGTCGAGGAGGCTGAAGCCCATTATCATGGTTGCTATGGCGTCGTTGTTTTCGACCCTTCCGATGCTGTTCGGGTCAGGACTGGGGAACCAGTTGCAGCGTCCCATGGCACTCGCGCTGATAGGAGGCATGACCCTCGGCACCTTCGTCAGTCTCTACTTCATTCCGCTGGCGTACTGGTATATCTACAGGAAAAGGGGGGAGAGAGTATGATTAGCAATGACTGTAAGATTATTGCTGCAAGAGAAAAGAGGCAGGAGGACAAACAATAATCTTAATGTTTTCATTTGCTATCCGGTAGAGATGTATCCAAACTATAGGCAGCAATAACCGGATCATTTTCACGCAACTCAAGAGCATACAATACATTGCCTTTCCAATCGAAATCGAAGTGGATTGCCGGATATTCCAGCGACAAGATCCTTAAAGGCTTTCCTTCCCAATCGAAGCAAAAAATCTCCTTAGTGCATTGCTCTGTTAACGGAACTACTTTTCCCGGTTCCCACTTGTGGCCGATATAGCCTGCCCAGAATTCATTTTCTCCGGCAATCAACGTCCTGTATGTCAGGTAATGTGGTACAGGCCTGAGCATATATCCACCTCCCATTGATTGAGTTTCAACGGAAAATTTTAACCCTAACGGACCCTGAAACCTCCTTCTCAGCCCCACTTCCAAATCATAAATCTCGAATAGATCGGATTTCATGCATACTGCAACGAACAAGCGACCACCAGGTTTGGCATCAATGACAGACAGGAAGATATCATTATTGGCTTTGACCTCATTGTCATTGATAAACGATGGATACTCTCCAAATTTCTTTATAATCTCCCCACCACCGGTGAGCACTGAAAATCTTTTCTCATCTCCGATAGCACTTAAGCAAACAAATTTGTCGTGAGACATGGGAATCAGTCTTTGAGACTGTTTCTCTTCAATATAGAATTCATCATCAATAACAAAGTGGCGGTCATTGGTCATGGTCAGAATGATCACTTTGCTAAGTTGACCACAGAAGAGAAAGATGTCCTTATCGATCACTTTAACTCCCCACGCTACAAGCATCTCCCCCGGTCCTCTGCCACGTGGGATAAGCTCCTGAATCTTGTTATTCTTTAGGTCAAGTATTTTTATAAGTCTTGGAGCTTCCATTTCCTCAATGACCAGAAAGGAATCAGGATGAAATGTTATTGTTTTAGGTTGTCCAAGGAAAAGGTCATCAAAAAGTATCGGTCTGCCATCTCTTACGTCCATCCTGGATTTGAAGGATTCCTTACTGAAAAGGTCCTCATTTACCTTGTCACGACCACAGGATAGAAATATGCAGAATAAAACTGCAGATAATCCCAGTTTAGTTATTTCGCTTTTCACTTATCTGAAGCAAAACTGAATGCTAGAAGGTCGATACGCTGGCCGGCATACTCAATTTAGTATTATCAAGGCCATAATTTGTCATGACAAATTATTGTGTAGGTGCCATTTGAATCGCCTGCAAGCAACATGCAATTGTTGTTCGGGCTTACTATACACCACGTGTTACATAGTTCACCAGCATCAATAGCCTTTACAGCCATTAATTGCTTTAGCGCCATAATTGATACAAGCGCGATAAAAATGATTCCAAGAAATACTCTTTTCTTCATGACTTCTTAATTTGTTAATTATCCCAAAGATATGACATGGAATACTGTTAGTAAAGGGAAAAGTCGGGAATAATGAGGAATTTTCGGACAACAAAGGTCAGGTAATTCATCTGTGGATTTATGATGCGAAAATGTGGTTCGCCAGATGTGCATTTAATGAACAGCAAATCAAGAGAATGGGGCTGAAGGAGGCGATATATACTGGCGGGTCGAGGAGGCTGAATCCCATTATCATGGTTACTATAGTGTCGTTGTTTTCTACTCTTCCTGTGCTGTTCGGGTCAGGTTTGGGAATCCAGTTGCAGCGGCTGATGGCATTGGCGTTGATAGGAGGCATGACACTCGGCACCTTTGTCAGTCTCTACTTCATACCTCTGGCGTACTGGTATATCTATAGGAGACGGGGAGAGAGAGTATGATTAGCAATGACTGTAAGATTATTGCTGCAAGAGAAAAGAGGCAGGAGGACAAACAATAATCTTAATGTTTTCATTTGCTATCCGGGAGATAATTATCCAGATCGTAGGTAGTAATAACAAGGTCATTTTCATGCAGCTCAAGGGCATAAAGTGATTTTTCATTCCAGTCGACATCGAAATAGACAGCCGGAAATTCCAATGAGAACATTCTTAGAGGTTTGCCTTCCCAGTCGAAGCAAAATATCTTCTTAGTGCATTGATCTGCAAGAGTAAGTCCTTTCCCGCGTTCAATCCGGTGACCGATAAAGCCTGCCCAGAATTCATCTTTGTTGGCGATCAATGGCCTGTATGTCTTGTAATGCGGTTCAGGCCTGAGCATATAACCAGATCCCATTGACGTGGCCTCCACGAAAAGTTTTAAACCTAACGGGCCTTGAAACCTACTCTGCAATCCGGCATCAACATCATATAACTCGAAGAGATCCGTCTTTGAGCAAACAGTTACGAACCGCTCACCGTCAGGTGTAGAGGCAATAACTGACTGAAAGATATCATTGTTGGCTTTGATTTCATCATCATTAAGAAACTGAGGGTATCCTCCGAATTTTTCAAGGATTCTCCCATTGCCGTTGAGCAATGTGAACCTGTTTTCATCTCCAACTGCGCTCAGACATACAGTTCTGTCCCGGGATAGCGGGTGTAAACACCCCGACTGTTTTTCATCAATAAAGAACTCATTGGTTATGCAAAAGCTACGATCTCCGGCAGGAGTCAGAATTATTACTTTACTTAATTGAACGCAGTACAGATATATGTCTCTATCCACAATCGTAACACCTCTGGATACGAGCATTTCTCCCGGTCCTCTGCCACGCGGTATAAGTTCCTGAGTCTTGTTGTTCTTGAGGTCAATTATACTGATCAGCATCGGTGAGTCAGTTTTATCAACAATCAGAAACGAATCAGGATGAAACGTAATTGAAGCCGGTTGCCCAAGAAACAGGTCATCAACCACTAACTGCCGACCATCTCTTAAGTCAATCCTGGTATTGAAGGATCCTTCACTGAAAAGGTCTTCATTTCCCTTGCCATGACCACAGGAAAACACTATGCAGGACAAAACTGCACACAATCCCTTTCGAATAATGTTATATTTCACTTATCTAGATAAGACAAAATGGCCGCAGGCATACAACTAATTTATCTCAGGGCCATAATTTGTCATGGCAAATTATTGTGTATGTGCCGTTTGAATCACCTGCATGCAGTGTACAGTCATCTCCTGTTGAAGGGATGCACCACGTGGTACAAAGTTCACCAGCATCAATAGCCTTTACAGCCATTAATTGCTTTAGCGCCATAATTGATACAAGCGCGATAAAAATGATTCCAAGAAATACTCTTTTCTTCATGACTTCTTAATTTGTTAATTATCCCAAAGATATGACATGGAATACTGTTAGTAAAGGGAAAAGTCGGGAATAATGAGGAATTTTCGGACAACAAAGGTCAGGTAATTCATCTGTGGATTTATGATGCGAAAATGTGGTTCGCCAGATGTGCATTTAATGAACAGCAAATCAAGAGAATGGGGCTGAAGGAGGCGATATATACTGGCGGGTCGAGGAGGCTGAATCCCATTATCATGGTTACTATAGTGTCGTTGTTTTCTACTCTTCCTGTGCTGTTCGGGTCAGGTTTGGGAATCCAGTTGCAGCGGCCGATGGCATTGGCGCTTATAGGAGGCATGACCCTTGGCACCTTTGTGAGTCTCTATTTCATTCCGCTGGCGTACTGGTATATCTACAGACAAAACCGCCATGCCCAAAATGAACAATGAGTCAAGATCAAGTATGTTGTTGGTTCCTCATACTTTAGGATAGCTTGCTGTCAATGGATGGCTGTAGGACTGCGAAGTATGAAAGGAAATATTGCTATCCCTTCCCGGAATATGATCTGAAATCCAAACACTGTTTGAAACTCATATCCTATAGTTTTTTTCATCAAATCTACGTAGCGGTTCCTGCAGTAATGCCATTGTTTTGATAACGTCTTCCAACGCAGGCATTTTAGTGGAATCGAAGATCAACTTTCTCAACTCATCGTAATAGGCTCGTGAAATAGCGGGAAGTCTTAAGGTTTCTTCAGTGCGGGCGAATATACATGCCTCGGAAACATGGTTGGATAATTGAGAGTTCCTAAATAGATTGTCCTCGTGCGTAACATGTGTAAGTGCAACCGTGAACTCCTCAGAGCGAATGAAATCGATATATTCGGGAGTATTCAGGATTCGGTAAATATCATATACATCCCGGATATACTTGGCAATAAGTATTTCGAAATCTTCACTATGAGATAGTCGTGTCAATCGTGAAATTTTATCGCACAGTGTACGTTTCGGGTCGATAGTTGTCACTTCAAAGGCATCAAGAGCAAATTGCTCAATAATATCTTGCCTTTCGTTCATTATCAGGTATTCGGTGATGATGGAAGCTACCATCCGTTTTTGTGCGGGATAATACATGACGGATTTATCGTCCAACGTACAACATTTGATTTCGACTTCAAGGTTTTCTTTCAGTCCGGCACTTTCGTAGTGTATATCGTATGAAAAGGCCAGCTTTCGGAAGTCTCCACCTGTAACAGATAATTCCTCCCTGTACATGTCTTCATTATTCTTAATGACAAAGTGGGATATACTACGGATTAATGTTTTCTCTGACTGCTTGGAGGAGGTGACGTTTCCCGAGAAGGCAAAGATGTCCAAATCCTCTGAAAAACGGTTAATTATGCCATAAGCCTTTGAAAGCGAAGTTCCACCTTTAAAATAGACACTGCCGGCAAAATCAGATATAGCCAACTCTTTCAATATCTTACATACCCAGTAGTCTTTCTCTACATGCGATTGTTCATAACTGAAATAATCGGAAGCCAATTCTATCAGTTCCCTGAAAACTTCATTATTCAAATGTAAATTCATCGGCACTATGATATTTTATATGATAAGTCGAACCGTGTAGTCGGACAAATCATAGCCATAAGCTGTTCCCGCAAATCCTGGTTATCCCCTGTTTCCAGCATATCGCTGAGTATTTTCCTGACCCTCGGAGGATAAACCATTGCTAAAGATACAATTCGTTCAAGTTTTGACTTGGACAAAACGGATACATGCAGGGAAAAAATTCTCTCGTATGCTATTTTGGGGCTTACTCCCGGAATATATTTCAAATCTTTTATTGCGTCCAATATTTGTATCAAATGAAGTGTTTCGTTATCACCTGGTAAATCAACATAGGCTTTAACACATTCGATTGACAGTTTTTTAAAACTGAAAGGTCGTACCGGATATCGCATGGCAATCGTAATGACCGATGGAACCTGTTGCGTCAATGACATTTTATTATAGACATATGCCCCGGTCAGATATCCACCCAGCTTTCGTGTCAGATAGCTCAACTGTTCATCCTGATAAACAGGCAATAGTCCCAATCCCAGGCTCGATTGCTTTGGCCTGTAATACGCCCCTCTCTCCACACGAATCAGTTTTTGTTCTTTTGTTAGTTGTGAAAGTATAACCGCCATGTTGGCAAATTTATCTCTGGGAAAAGTAATGTCAGCGAAGGTAAATATCCTGCCCTCGGGAATTGTCTCTATCTGCTTTACAATATTTGATTTAAACGGTTGCATTACTCTTTTTTTTGCAAAGATAAGAAATTAATTATGTATTTACATGTATAAACATAATTTATCTTTGTTGTTAAGTCCAACGCCTAAACGTTGCCATCAATCTCCATCTCAAAATCATTTCTGTAACACCTACTACATTCTTATGTACCTGCGGTTCGAGGAGGCTTTAGCCAATTATCATGGTTGCTATGGCGTCGTTGTTTTCGACTCTTCCGATGCTGTTCGGGTCAGGTCTGGGGAACCAGTTGCAGCGGCCGATGGCATTGGCGCTTATAGGAGGCATGACCCTCGGCACCTTTGTCAGCCTCTGTTTCATTCCGCTGGCATACTGGTATATCTACAGGAGACGGGGAGAGAGAGTATAACCGCGAGGAATGGGGTTCTGACAGGTTATGGTATTCTTTACCTGGCGGTTATTAAAGATTTAAAAAAATTGCCTCATATTTGTCTTTGATCCGTCCATGCTCGGACTGCGGACACAGACTGAGGTAAACAATGATATACAGGCAATCCGATGAAGATTACAATTCTGTTACTGATGATGATGCTTACAACGTTGATGTCTTCATGTAATATGGGGGAGAACATGTTCATAGCATCCGGCTATTCACGCGATGGCGCCGCCGATGTGCTGCTATGCCGGCTGAACGGCAACGGCAGCATTGATAAGATATCGGAGATAATCGTTGGGGACAATCCTTCATATTTTACGTTAGGTAGGGGTGGCCTGATTTACCTTGTCAATGAAGTCGACACTTTTAACACTAAAGCCGGGGGAGGTATCACCACATTACGATATAATAAGAAGAGCAAAAGCCTTGAAAAAGTCAGTTCGATGAACCAGGGAGGGGGAGGACCATGCCATATTGAGGTTTCAGTTGATGGCAAATTCCTGATCACATCCAACTACGGCAGCGGATCTGTCTCCGTTCTCAGGCTGAACGGCGAGGGGATACCTGAAAAGGTCACCGATGTCATCTTTTACGGTGAGAAGTCGCACCCCCACATGACTATCCATAATCCGAGACTTCACACATACTATGTCTCCGATCTGGGCCTCGACAGGGTGCATCAGCTGAAACTCGATACAACCCTCGGGCTTCTTATGAATGCAGACATAGCTTACTTCAACGGTGAGCCGGGAAGCGGCCCGCGGCATATGGCAATTGACAAGTCATCTGCTAACCTGTATGTCATCAATGAGCTCAACTCCACGGCGACAGTATACAATATCCTTTCAGATACCGTGACTGCCAAACAGACTGTCAGCGCCCTTCCTGAAGAATTTACGGAGAAAAGCTATTGTGCTGACATACACCTCTCGCGTAACGGGAAGAAAATCTACGGTTCAAACCGGGGACATAACAGCATCGTGACCTTCAGGGTCGGGGTTGATGGGAAGCTTTCAGAGCCGTCTCACCGCGACTGCGGAGGCAACTGGCCGCGCAACTTCGCAGTTTCACCATCCGGCAAATTCTTCCTGGTGGCTAACCAGAGATCGGATGAGATTTCGGTGGTTCGTGAAGGGGCTCACAGTGATGAGGCCGTCTCCTCACTGACCCTGAATGCCCCGTCATGTGTCAGGTTTTTGAAGTAGGAAAGATTGTTTGTGTTAAAATCAGGGCGGCCAGTGCTGGCAGCTGTACGAGTTAATCGCCGCAAAAACAATGAGAATAATGAACTTATTCTCCGCAGAGTAAAAGAATCTTAACTCATTTGGAACTGATTCCGATTCGGATTCACGGATTACTCGCCAGGCATACCTGCCTTGAATCCGTATGAATTCTGTCCTGGTAATGTTAAATTATCAGAAAGCTGGCGATGTTTTTGTGTTTTGATCATATGTTCATTATCTTTGTAGCGAACAAATGATCAAAAAGTGTCACCGCGTCCAACACGTTTAAGAAGAGTCAGCAACCTGCCTATAATCTCCGGGCTGAAGCCTTATGGAGCGGGCATTCAGAACAAGGCAAGGGGATCCGTGTTTCTGCACCTTGAAGAATATGAGGTGATCAGGCTATGTGATTTTGAGCACATGAATCACCACGAGGCCAGTAAGGCCATGGACATCTCAAGGCCTACTCTGACAAGGATCTACGGAAAAGCCAGGGCAAAGATTGCTGATGCCCTTGTTACAGGGAAGCAGATAATCATTGAAGGGGGAAAGGTTTATTTTGACAGTGACTGGTATAGGTGCAGGAACTGCAACAGCTATTTCAACCAGCCTGACAAGGGTAGTGCGGTTATCTCCTGCCCGCTGTGCAGGAGCAAGGAAATAGAGAACTGTGATGCAATGAACGAGGACATGGCTGAATCACACCGTCAGTGTTCGGACATATGCGTCTGCCCGGAATGCGGGTATGAACGTCCTCATGAAGCTGCCCATCCATGCAAGGACCAGGTCTGTCCTGTCTGCAATGCCAGGCTGATGAGAAAGAATAATCTTCTTGCAAAAGACTTATAAATAAGAATATATGAAAGTAGCGATAACAAGTACGGGTAATACACTCGACAGTAAAGTAGACCAACGGTTTGGCCGCTGTGCCTGGTTTGTGATTTATGACACCGAAACCGGTGGCATTGAATTTCTTCCGAATCCCAACAGGGATGCAGAGGAAGGTGCAGGGCCGGCATCAGTGCAGCTGGTAGCCTCAAGGGAGGTTCAGAAGATAATCTCCGGTGAATTCGGGGTAAAGATTAAGTCACTGCTTGACAGCCTGAAGATACAGATGGTCATGTACAAGGAACCGGAGAAGACCATACAGTCAGTAATTGATATGCTTAAAAATTAAAATCTAACTTAAATCTGGAAAATCATGCCGCAATTAGATCAGACAGGTCCGGAGGGCAAGGGAGCCATGACCGGAAGACGTGCAGGACGGTGCACCAACTTCGGAGCCGGCAAGGCGAAGAAGGGTGCCGGGAGTCAGGCAAATGAAGATGATACCCGTCAGGGTACCAGTGGCCGTGGCCAGGGAGCCGGTGGCGGCCGCGGTCAGGGTGGAAATGCAGGTGTCGGAGGTGGTTCAGGTGCCGGAGGCGGTCGCGGCAGAGGTCGTGGCGGCAGCGGATCCGGCGTCCGCGGTCAGGGTGGAGGAGCCGGCAGAGGGGCCGGGCGCGGATCAGGGAGAGGCAGGAGCTGAAAATTCTCAGGCCCACCTTTTTGCCGCAAATCAAATGATTTAGTGTAAATCAAATAATTACAAGCATTATTTTTATGAAAAAACGAATAGCAATACCTCTCGAGGGAGGCATACTATGCTCTCACTTCGGCCATTGTGAGCAGTTCGCAATAGTTGATGCCGATGACAAAAACATAACCGGCGAAACACTCATCACTCCCCCGCCGCATGAGCCCGGACTTCTTCCCGGCTGGCTTGCGGAGAAAGGCATCACGGACGTTATAGCAGGAGGAATGGGCCAGAGAGCCATAAGCATCTTTAACCAGCATTCAATCAATGTATTTGTGGGGGCCCCCGTCAAAAGCCCTGATGAGCTTGCCGCAGACCTTCTCAATGACAGGCTCCAGGCAGGAGCAAACTACTGTGATCATTAACAAATTCCCATGGAAAAAAAGAGGATTGGCATCATCATATGCGACAGGTACCATACCTGCGCCGGTGGCAAGTGCTTCAGGTCATTCCGCAATCGTGAGGGCGCCTTTGACAGGTATAAGGGTGAGGATGTGGAGATAGCAGCCTTCACTACCTGTGGCGGCTGCCCGGGCGGCAACGTGGAATATACACCTGAAGAGATGAAAAAGAACGGTGTAAGTGTCATCCACCTCGCAACAGGACTGGTGGTTGGATATCCACCGTGCCCCAGGCTTGATTACTTCACCCGCTTTATCCCGGAGAAGTACGGGATAGAGGTGGTGGTAGGCACCCATCCGATTCCGCAGAAGTATTACACGACGCATATGAACCTCGGTACCTGGAAAGGTTCAGCCATGCAGCGTTTCATCAAGCCCACCCTGGCTGACGAAAACATGCGGCTGGCGTACGACTAGAAACTGACCTGATGAAGATAGCAGTGGCAAGCGGTAAGGGAGGCACAGGCAAGACCTTTGTCGCCACAAATCTCTTTAATGTGCTCTCACATCGGGGTGACAATGTGACCCTGACAGATTGTGATGCGGAGGCTCCAAATGACCTCTTATTTTTCAGGACCAGGATAGTATCCGTGACAGAGGTGACTCACCAGGTGCCGGTCATAAATAAGGATGCATGTACCTGGTGCGGCCGATGCAGCCAGTGGTGCAATTACAATGCTATCTTTTATGTACCCAATGCAAAGGTGATTGAGGTGATTGAAAGCCTCTGCCACGGTTGCGGGGCATGCTCTTTTGCATGCAATGATGAGGCCATAACAGAAAAGCCGGTGACACTGGGAACGGTCACCTCCTGCAGGACTGATAAGAATTATCCGCTGATAGAAGCACGGTTGCGTGTCAACGAGATGTCGCCCGTAAGGATAATCAAGGCAGCCATAAAGGAATCCGGCGATGACGGGGTGGTTATCCTCGATGCGCCACCCGGAACATCATGCCCCTTTATTCAGACGGTAGACAAGGCCGACTATGTGGTGCTGGTGACTGAGCCTACCCCTTTCGGCCTCAGCGACTTGCGGCAGAGCGTTGAAACACTGAAGGAGATGAGGAAGGAGCCGGCGGTGATAATAAACAGATCGGATATAGGTGACCGGGGTGTTGCAGATTACCTGGAAAAGGAAAAGATACCTCTCCTGGCCGAGATCAGGTATGACCCTGCCATTGCGCGGGCATACTCTGAGGGCAGGCTGGTAACGGATGAAATTCCGGAGCTGGCTTCTCTATTTGAAGAATTGGCTGACAAAATTATAGACGGATATGGAACTGGCAGTAGTAAGCGGTAAAGGCGGCACGGGCAAGTCAAGTGTGACGGCAGCCTTTGCCACAGCCGGTGAAAGGATTGTGGTAGCCGATTGCGATGTTGATGCGGCAAACCTCTACCTGCTCTTTAATCCCGAACATGACACAGAACAGGTTTACATCGGAGGCTATACAGCTGTGGTGGACCATGCTCTATGCACGGTATGCGGCATATGTGAGAGTTATTGCCGGTTTGATGCTATTACCGAGGTGGATGGCAAAATCATGATCTCGGAGACATCTTGTGACGGATGTTTCTTTTGTTCGCGCATCTGTCCGATGGACGCAATAACCATGGTGCGCAGCGACAGGAGCAGGATGTATTCAGGCAGTTTCAGGAACGGCAAGATGGTTTATGGACGCCTGGCTCCCGGTGAGGAGAATTCAGGCAAGCTGGTGAGCCTGGTAAGGGAGGAGGCAAAGAGGGTGGCTACAGCCCAGGGAATGAGCACAATCCTGCTAGACGGCCCTCCGGGGATCGGATGCCCGGTAATCTCAACGGTAACAGGTGTTGATAGGATCATCATCGTTACCGAACCGACGATGTCAGGTCTCGAGGACATGAAAAGGGTTCATGAGGTTGCCCGGAAATTTACAGGTGATGTGGGGATTATCATCAACAAGTATGATCTCAACGAGGCCATGGCTGACAGGATTGAAGGATGGTGCGTTGCACAGGGCAGCGCTCTTCTCGGCCGCCTGCCTTATGACAGGAGAGTCACGGAGGCTATGATCTCTGGTAAAAGTGTTACCGAGATGTTTCCCGAGGCAGAGATCAGCATAATTTTGAACGAGATTTGGAACAAAATGACAACAAATGGAAAAGAATAAATTATTTGAAAAGATACCCATGAGGGGTGTTAAAAACATTATAGTGGTGGCATCTGGTAAAGGAGGGGTAGGCAAATCAACTGTGGCTGCCAACCTGGCCATAGCGCTTGCGCGAAACGGCATGAAGACGGCCCTTGTGGATGCAGATATTTTCGGGCCTTCAATACCAACCATGTTCGGGCTTGAGGATGCCCGGCCGGAGGTTAAGTCAGAGAATAACAGGGAATTGATATTCCCGATAGAAAAGTTCGGGATAATGATTATCTCCATCGGCTTCTTCATAGACCGCAGCCAGTCGCTTATATGGCGCGGCCCCATGGCTTCCAATGCCGTGAAGCAGCTTTTTGAGGATACCCAGTGGGGTGAGGTAGACTATATGATTGTTGACTTTCCTCCCGGGACAAGTGATATACAATTGACAACGGTTCAGAAACTCAATCTTGCCGGGGCAATCATTGTAACCACTCCCCAGGAGATAGCACTGAATGATGCCCGCAAGGCTTCATCTATGTTCATGAATCCCGATCTGAAGGTACCCATCCTGGGCGTTGTGGAGAACATGTCATGGTTCACTCCCGCGGCACATCCTGAAGAGCATTACTATCTCTTCGGCAGGGGCGGCGGTGCAAAGCTGGCCAGGGAGTTTGACACCAACCTGTTATGCCAGATACCCCTCGTACTGGAGGTTGGCGAGGCTGCCGAAGCAGGCCGTACAGTCTTCCAGCAGACAAACAAGACAGCCGTGGAGGCATTTGAAACCCTGGCCGGCCAGGTCATGGAGGCAGTTGAAAACCAAAAACCAAACAAATAAATAATAAGAATGAAAAAGACAGATGTTTTAGTTATAGGCGGCAGCGCTGCCGGAATGGTGGTCTCTCTTACAGGCAAGTCAGCGTATCCCGACAAAAGCTTTACCATGATCAAGAAGCAGAAAGATGTTATGGTACCCTGCGGTATACCATACATCTACGGCACGCTTGACAGCTCCACACTTAATATCATGCCTGTTGATAATATGATGGAAAAGGCAGGGGTTGAGACTATGATGGGAGAGGTGACTTCAATAGACATAAAGGCGAAGAAAGCCGTACTGGCCGACGGATCTGATATTGGCTATGAGAAGCTGGTCATTGCCACAGGATCATATCCAACCGTACCAAAATGGCTGAAGGGAACGGACAAAGAGGGTGTTTATACAGTGCCAAAAGACAAGGTCTACCTTGATGAGATGAAGGAAAAACTTGGCTGCTGCAAGAGAGTGGTTGTCATAGGAGCCGGATTTATTGGAGTGGAGCTCTCTGACGAGATGAGGAAGATAGGTCACCAGGTGGTGCTTGTTGAAAAACTTCCCAATATCCTTTCACTGGCATTTGACGAGGAATTGTCTGACAAAATCTCCATGCTTCTCAACGACAGGGGCATTAACATCAGAACAGGCTGTGGCGTATGTGAGATAAAGGGTGACAAAAAGGTTGAAGCGGTAGTTCTTGACAACGGAGAGGAGCTGGCTGCCGATGCCGTAATACTGACAATAGGTTATAAACCCAATAGTCAACTTGCAAAAGAATCAGGCATTTATGTTGATGAGAGCGGTTTTATAGCTGTTGACGAGTATATGCGTACTCATGAACCTGACATCTTTGCTGTAGGTGATTGTGCACAGAAGCGCGACTTCGTAACACGGCGCCGTGTGCCTACCATGCTGGCCTCTACAGCTTGCGCCGAGGCTCGTATCGCAGGAATGAACCTTTTCCAACTGAATGTTGTCAAAACCTTTTCAGGCACTATAGCAATCTATGCAACAGCCATTGGCGATATTGGTTTCGGTACTGCAGGGCTTACTGAAGCAACTGCAAAAGCAGAAAACATTGACGTCCTGACCGGTCTGTTCGAAGGTATAGACCGCCATCCCGGCACTCTGCCCGGGGCACATAAGCAGGCTGTCAAGCTTATCGCAAGCCGTAGTTCAGGAGTAATCATCGGGGGAGAGGTCATAGGTGGCTGCAGTGCCGGTGAGCTTACAAATGTGATAGGAATGATTATCCAGAACAGGATGACCATCAACTCACTACTCATCTCGCAGATTGGCACTCACCCGTTGCTGACAGCTTCTCCGGCTGCCTACCCGCTTATCAAGGCAGCAGAGATCATCGACAAGAAGATGAGGACAAGGTAAAAAGTCCACACTTACCAGTCAGCAGTCAGCAGTCCGCGGCAGGCAGTGGTTAAAGTCTTGATTGACTGCCTACTGGTACTGCCTACTGCCTACTGGTACTGCCGACTGCCTACTGGTACTGCCGACTGCCTACTGGTACTGCCGACTGCCTACTGGTACTGCCTACTGGTACTGCCGACTGCCGACTATTTAAGATAGGTATCCAGGAACTCGAAGTATTCCTTCTGCCAGATGACGGCGTTCTGCGGTTTGGTGACCCAGTGACTCTCGTTCTCAAAGAAGAGGAGCCGGGCAGGCACACCCCGCAGCGTAGCTGAATTGAATGCTTCTAAGCTCTGGCTATAGGGTATCCGGAAATCGTTAGCGCCGGTGATGATAAGGATGGGTGTGTCCCAACTGTCAACCATCGTATGGGGTGAGAACTCATTGTATCCGGGAGGCTGGGGCTTATCCCACGGTGCACCCTGGTAATCCTTGTTAGGGTACCAGTACTCCTCGGTGGAGCCGTACTCGGCGATGGTGTTGTACACGCCGCAGTGAGATACGAACGCCTTGAACCTCTTGTTGTGTATCCCGGCGAGATAAAATACCGAGTAGCCACCGTAGCTGGCTCCCACTGCGCCCAGCCGGTCCGTATCGACGAATGGCTCATTCGCCATTGCGTCAATTCCGTCAAGGTAATCCTGCATATTCCTGCCGCCATAGTCTCCTGATATCTGTTCACGCCAGTAACTGCCGAAACCCGAGTTGCCGCGACGGTTGACAGCAACCACGATGTACCCGTTGGCTGCCATCATCTGGTAGTTCCAGCGGTAACTCCAGCTCTGTCCGAGGGGTCCCTGTGGTCCACCCTTGCAGTAGAGTAGTGCCGGGTATTTCTTCGAGGGGTCAAAACCGGGCGGGTAAATGATCCACATCTGCAGGTCCTTGCCATCCTTTGTCTTTATATACTTCTCCTCACTGTTGCCCATCGTGATGCTCTCATAGATATGTCCGTTGACATCGGTTATCATTGTGAACTGGCCGCCCGCCATGTCAATTTTTGCCACCTCGGTGGGGCGTGCCATGGACTGTATACCCGCCACAAGGACATTGTTGTTCAGGCGGAGCGGACCCATATCGTATTTGCCTGTCGTCATCCTGGTGATACTTCCGGATGCCAGTGAGATGTTAAATACCGGTTGTGTACCCAGGTAGGGGCTGGTGAACCAAATCTCGCCGGTGCCGTTCCACTGGATGTTGCCAACATTATAATCCCATCCCTCAGAAAGCCATTTGCGTTCGCCGGAGGCAATATTATAAACGAACAGTCTTTCGAGGTCAGACTCGTACCCTTCCTCCTCCATGCTTGAATAGGCAATCATTGATCCGTCAGGCGAGAAAACAGGCGTCCTGTCATAGCCCATGTTTCCCCCGGTGATGTTCTTCTCCTCACCTGTTACCACGTCATAGAGATAGATATCAGTGTTTGTGCTGAGCGAATATGCTTTGCCCGTCAGCTTCTTGCAGGCATAGGCAATATATTTCCCGTCGGGGCTCCAGGCTATGTCAGCCTCATCAAACCAGGGAGCATCGGGAGCATCAAAACGCTGCCCCTCCATGATATCCTTCTCATTGCTGATGGCCGAGCCGTTGAACGAGGCGGTGAAGATATGGCTGTATGAGTAGTCATGCCAGTAATCCCAGTGCCTGTACATCAGGTCGTCAATGATGCGCACCTTTGCATTGGGAAGACCGTACTTCTCGTTTGCCGTCTGGTCAAGCTTGACGCGACGGGTAAAATATACCATGTCACCGGCCGGTGAGAATGAGAGTATCTCGAAATCCTGCAGCCCGGCGATCTCTTTCTTGCCTGAGCCGTCAGGATTCATGACCATGATTTTGCCTCCGGTGAGGTAAGCTATTTTGGCACCATCCTCTATCCATTGAGGTCCTGCGCCTCCTTCGGTTGTCAGCTGAACAGGATCGCCCCCCGATACAGGGACGGACCATATGTTGGTGGCCCGTGCTTCGGTCTGAAGATCATAGTTTGTTACCTGGTAGAGCACTGTTGCTCCGTCAGGTGAGAGGGTGATGCCTCCTACACGACCATACTTCCAGAGGATTTCAGGGGTGAGCACGCCTCCGGCCTTCTCGGCTTCGGTAAGTGAGACATCGATGGCCGGCGACGCGGTCTTTTCTTTCTTTTCGCTTTTGCATGCTCCCAGGCAGGCCAGAAGGAGCACGATGGTGATGAGGGATAGGTTTTTCATATTTTGTCGGTTGTCGGTTGTCGGTTATCGGTTGTCGGTTGTCGGTTATCGGTTATCGGTTATCGGTTGTCGGTTGTCGAGTTTAAAAATAGAAAAAATAATGCTGCCGGGCTACAAGATCCGACCCAATCAATCCACGGGCAATGGCATATTTTTTGAGTAAGTATTTAGGTCAATTGGTTTGATTAATTGGCAAGCATGAATTAACTTAGGAATATTTAGGTGAAGAAAATATGACAGGCTATGGATTCGTGCAGAATAAATTCAATTACAACCGGGATGATCAGGATGTCTGTTGCTGTATTGACAGCCTGGCTCATTGTCGCAATAAATGCTGATGCACAATATTTCGGAAGGAACAAGCCGGGATACAGTTCCTTCAGGTTCGATGTCCTTCAGACTCCCGCTTTCGAGATCTATCATTACATGAAGAATGATTCACTGCTGAAGACTGTTTCAGGCTGGTCTGAGGAGTGGTTCGCTATTCAC
>Ga0209723_1002363_pt1 | contig 25481 bp, 11 predicted proteins | sample BiotimSIPDNA_2_FD_185750 | JGI IMG/M metagenome (GOLD analysis project Ga0209723, IMG submission 185750) | Anaerobic biogas reactor microbial communites from Washington, USA - Biogas_R2 time_0 SIP DNA (SPAdes) (version 2) | ecosystem: Engineered > Bioreactor > Anaerobic > Unclassified | place...
GGTTTTCTGGCTGCCCTACCAATTTCTTGTACATAGTCACAAAGCGTCCCGGTTGGGGCAAAGTGATATACGCATGCAATATCGGGAATATCTATTCCCATCCCATAGGCTTTGGTTGCCAGGAGTAAATGCTTTTCTCCAATGCTGAATTGGTAAGCACTTAATCTCTTCGCAGAAGAATGTAGTCCTGCGTGATAAATTGTCGTAGAGCTCGAGTCCAGTTCACGATATATATCGCCTATGGTCCGCTTGAAAGGAAAATAGGCAATGGTTTTTGTTCGGCTATCGATCAACTCTTTCAATGATTTTACAGCCCTTTCCCTCTTTTCTAGCTCATAGTCTACTTTACTGATGTAATTGTTGATAGAAAATTGTATTTCATCCCTTCTGACAATGCCAAGAAATTCTGTTTCATATGTTTCCATGTTTAATGAGTCGATCATGTCCTGGTACATATTGTCGGTTCCGCCATAAGGAATTGTGGCACTAAATGTGGCTATTGGAAATGACATTTTTCCGCTTGTTCTTAATTGTTTGATCCTTTCGCCCAGATACCAGTAATCTGGTCTAAAACTTTGCCCCCATGTAACCACTGTGTGAGCCTCATCGATTACAAAAAGTCCTATACTTTTCTCACCTATTAGCGTTGCTATATCAGAATTCATCAAAAACGATTCGGGCGAAAGGTAAAGAATATTTGTTTTCCCATTCCTAATATTTTCAAGAACCTTACTTTTTTCTTCAGGAGTAAAGTCACTATTAATGGTAGCGGCGCTCGAAGTTAGGTCTTCAATATTGTTGACCTGGTCATTCATCAGACCAATTAGTGGAGATATAACAATTGTCAAAAAACCGGAGTATTTTTCAGCAAGAAATATTGCAGGAATTTGGAACATTATCGATTTTCCCGATCCGGTAGGAGCTGTTACGAAAATATCTTTGTAGTCCTGATCTGATCTTGCCCTCTCTGCTTGTTCAACAATTTTGCTAATCACTTTTTCTTGATTAATTTCGACCGTATCGTTGTTTATAGAAGGATTTTTGTAACACAAGAATCTTTTAAAATTATAACTTGGGTTTCGACGCCTTAAGATATCCAAAAAGGCAGGATTTGGTTGAGTCTCTAGTGTGTAATCTGGATAAGGGAAAACTTTATGCAATGTAACATCTGCAAATTTTGACAGGAAGCATAATCTCGTCAAAATTGACGGGGATAAATCTTCTTGAGTTTCAAGGAAAAATGAAGAGGATTTCTCACTCAGAATATTATCGACAAGAGATGCAAATGACGTTGGATGATTTGATATATCAATAGAATCTATACTATCCCAATCATTCATTTTTTTTGGGGTCAAGGTTTTTGAAGGTAATTCAAAAAGATCAATTACTTCAATACTTTTTTGAACACTAATTGGATTGAAGGTCACGTAGCATATCCCATTTTCATATTCCATTGTTGAAAATAAGTCTTGGAATACGTGATGCTCTTCACCATAAAAAGCTTCAACACCGGCAGTATTGATGTGCCCCGAAAAAGTTGGATACACCCCATTATAAATATTACAGTTAACAATTTTCACATCATAATTGACGTAAGAAAGCGCTGAGAGTAAATCACCAAGAAGACTAGCTTCTTCATAGAATAGATAGTAAGCACCATGTAGATTTGATATATCTGGTTTTTCTTTATCTTGATCGGATAATAATTTTGAAAAATTGATATCTCCAAACTTTGGCACATTCAATTCAAGTCTAATATTGGCAAAACCTTTTAAGATATAAAGAATTCTCTTATCCATCTGGATAGTTTCATTTAATTTTGTTTGAATATAGTCAGTTAGTTTCATTGGTTTCTCCTGGTTATTTATGTCAAATCCAGATGAGCCCTGAATAAACATTTGCTCAACAATCTCTAATCACTCGAAAAACATGTTGCGTTGATTTCGCAATATATGTGATATTAATATTTCGTGCGGATCTAATTATGCTTAGTTTCATTAGTTTGGATCTCGTTAGTCTTTATCATCGGTCTCAACATTCGGATAGTCAACCGGATCGAAATCGAGGGTGGTGCCGGCCATTAGCAGGCCGTCATCCCGCCTGCAATTAAAACCGTGTTTCACCAGCTCAGCGACGATCTCATCCATATGCCTTTCATCCAACACCAGGATGTCGCCTGCGGGAACGTTCATGTCCATGGCGGAGTAGCGCACCTTGCGGCCGAACTTGGCTTGAATTCCCTCCGGCATCCACTCCGACATCTCAATCTCTGGATAGGCTGGGAGGACATCATAAGTTACGACGTCGTTAGGGGTGAAAGGGGTCTCAGGGGGGATATCGAAGGGAGCATAATCGCCATCTTCGGGCTCGCAAGGACCTTCGTAATAGGCTGAGTTGACCAGGTAGAATTCGTACATTTCATGCGACACCAGCGACTTGAACTCCCCCCAGGTTTTGGCTGTTAGCAAAGCTTTATTGCTCTCTGCCAGTTCCTTCGCTCGGCTTTCGGGGACAAACAGCAAACCTAAGTTGGTTATTCCGTAGATAATGGTCTTTTCTTTCATACCTCTCCTCCCAGCAAATTAATAGTTGAATTTTATCATTCAGCGGCATGATCGATGCCGTAATGCCCGGATAACTTTCTGACAGCATTTATAATGTCTTCCCTCAATTTGTCGGGTTTCAGTACCTCCGCATCATCCGCGAACTGCAGCGCCCAGTTACGCACTTCCACCAAGCCACCGGTCTTCAGGTGCAGAACGAGGCTGCCATCCGGCTGTTCCTCGATAGCCTGGCTGGGATGCCACTTGCGCTCACGGATGAACTGGGCTTTGTTCGGGCTGAACCAGATCTGCACATCCTCCGCTTCGCCCCCCGCGTGCAGCTGGAAGCCGCTGCCAATCCAATCCTCTGCTGAGAAATTCTCATCCCAGTCGAACTTCTCTTTAAGCAACTTCATCTCCTGGATACGCCCAACCAGGAAGAGCCGAAAATCGCTGCGGAAGGTATCAAAGGCGACCAAAAACCAATCCCCCTGGAAGTTGTGCAGGTGATAGGGATACACAATCCTTTCAGACACCACGCCCCGGTTGGCTGAGTAGTAGCGCATCCAGACCTGCTGGCGGTTGAGGATGGCTTGGTGCAGGTCGATCAGCAGTTGGGCATCCACGCTGATGGTGTTGAATTCGGAAAAGGTATAGTGGGAACGCAGCTCGTTGATCTCCACGCTGACTGGGCCTTTGACCGCTTTGGCGATCTTATCCACGGCAGAGCGGAGAGGTGACTCAAGGTCAGTTCCGATGTAGCGCTTAGCAATCTCTAGAGAGAGAAAGAAAGCCATCAACTCACCTTGAGTCACATATATCCCCGGCAAAGACCACGTCTTATCGGTGTAAAACCAACCGCCCCGCTCCCGGTCGAACTCAATTGGCGCTCCCAAGCGATAAATCATGAAACTGCGGTCATTGAAAATCACCCGCCTGCTGACCTCCAGGTATTCCGCCAGCTTTTCCGCGTTCGGGTATGCCCCCTCCCGGATGCGCCTGTCAATTTCCATGATTCGTTCCAACTGCTGCCGTTGAGACATGGTCGTTTGCCTTTCCTAAAATTCAGTGTACCAAAACTCAGTGCACCCAGTGTGCACTGTTAGGATTGGTTTTGATTTTACTTGTTATTGGAGTGTCTTTAATCGAACAACTTCTAATCCCATTTGGTTACGGCCAAAAAATAGGTCTTCGGAGCCATTGATGACGCTTCTGGGATGTGAAAAGTTGATACCTAACTTCAGTGGACAAGTTTCAAGTTCCTGCAAGGTAATTTCGTTCTGTTCAGTTGCTCGTAGGATGGCTATGATATACCAGTTTACTAGTCTTGGATCTGGTAAGAGAATTTCCTTGATAACAACATTCCCTTGAAATAGCTCAATGAAATGCCAATCGTCCAATGTCTGAAGTACTCGGTTAACAGTTCGAGGTATTGATGTAGTAGTTGGGAATTTTTCGATGACTCTGGTAGTTATTGCTTTGGTTGAAATTTGATCTGTAAGCCTTTCCAGAGTCCCTATGACGCGCATAGTTTCACGATAGATAGGAAAAACATTCATTGCCATACCCAGATGAAGGACTGCCATCTGGGCATGGTCAATTGGCATTAATAGTGAGCGAGTCATTTCGCGCAAACTCTGGTAAGGGTCATCTGCATACAGCCAAAGCCGGTTGAGTTGGTCTGCAGTTTTACGGGTCGACACTTTACCAAGCATTTGACTTCCCAAATAATCACTCAGAAATTTTCTTGACGCATCCTGATCTGTGGAAGATGCGAAAAGTTCATATGCAAAATTTGCCCATTGCAAGGCAAGGAATCTATCTGCACCTACAGAAATTTGTTTAAATCCCATTATTAAGTAATAGCCTCATCATTTTTATAGCGTAACCACGTTGGAGATCGTCATGGAAGCGTTGATTCGAGTAATTGCGCAAGCAGTTATAACAGCTCGTGTCTTCACCACACTGGCAATCTTTGACCTTTTTATATCCTGCGAATATTGCATCTCTGAGATGATCCTTGATGTTTTCAACGTGGCCTGCTCCACCTGGCACTGCGTCGAACAAGATGATCGATGGTGCCTCACCTCCTGACCGGTAGTAGAGAGTTCCATCAATGTCAGATCGGCGAATCCCCTGTGATTCACTGGCTCCTTCCAACAATGCATACATCAAACTGCGCATTGGGTTTGGGTAACTCATCGCTGGAGGAAGGCTAAGCTTGATCTCCAGGACATCTGTTAGATATCGGTGTCCAAGATCCACCCTTCGCAAAAAATCTCCGTGACAATCCCTTCCAGTAATTGGGTTCTTGTGTTTTTGCTGAGTTCCACCAACAAGAAAATTTACTACTTTTCCGTATCCACATTCCTTGCATATATCAAATCCATTGTTGTATCCTTTGTTGACCAAGATCATATATCCAAACCGGGAATAGCGATATAGAGTGGGAAGGCCAAGCGAGTCTTCAAGAATAAATTCTGTACTTTCATCATACTTTTCAGATTTCTTTTGTTCATAATCACCAAAATAGACGCTGCTCGCGTAGGTGTGCTGAGGTGGCTCTTCGCCTGGAGATGCAACTTCAGTGGATGCAATAAAGCCAGTAACTGGGATAATAAACGTACGAGACTGGGGTAATGACTCGCCACAACTGCAAATGGTTGGGATTTCATTTTCGAATCCCTGGTACATCCTTTGGCAGCTTCTGCAAATAACATAATTGACCTGTTGCCATGATTTAGTCCGATGGGTTTTCAGGCCTCCCCCCGTCCAGATTTTTTTACCTGCTATTACCTGACTCCCAGGGGCAAATTCCGAGATTGCTACTCGTAGATCTCGAGATAAATCCACTTCTGTTGAACCGGTTTTTGGATCGAGATGGTTAGTCTGTAGCTCAACTACATCAACAGGGAAACCGTACTTTGGCAATACATTTCTTGAGCCTAAGAACCCCAACAATTCGGCAGATATGATTTGATTGATGATTCTTTCTTTCCCTTCAGCCACACGAATCAACCGACTATTATGAGTTGTGTTTGCTTCATCCCAAAGCTTGGATATCTCTTCTTTCAGATAGGTAACATCATCATTTATGTCATCGTGAGCTAAATCGAGCACACCTTCGTTTTGTTGATTAGTGAGTTGTTGAACCCAGGACCAGTCTTCCAGTCCAAGAATCCCGTGCATGCCTTTGGGTATCACGTTTACCATCTCTGTCATCAGAGTGTCCGACTTGGCATCCAGATATTGCCTGAGATAATCACGCCCGTCGGGCCCCTCCTTCGGGCAGAAGAAATCACCTACGTTCTTGTATTCAATTCCGAATTCACTTTTGATCCACTTTAAGAAACTGGCAAAGACAACTGAATGGAGATGACGGCGTATGATCTTTTCATTAGTCAATGGTGTGTGAGGTGGTTTCAACTTTCCTGATACCATACCTACGGGATCTGTGTAGTTTGTGAGATCATGCGACCGTCTTTGGGCGTATGTCATAATATAAGCAGCGCTATCAGTACGCCTTCCTGCACGTCCAGCTCTTTGAATATAGTTTGCGGTAGTCGGCGGCATATTGCGCATCATTACAGCTTGCAGATCCCCAACATCTACGCCTAATTCAAAAGTAGTAGAACAACTTAATAGGTTAATCTCACCTTTGATAAATTGGGATTGAACTTCAGCCGCCTTTTTTGCAGTCCACTGGGCTGTATGTTCTTGAGCTTCAAGAGGGATAAGTTTGTTCTTACTGTAATTAATTCTGAAGAGGTTAGACTCCAACACCTCTTTGTGTTTTGCGAGGGGTTCCAGTGGTCCTGGGCAGAAGTAGGTCAAACATGTCTCACCGACACCAGCAGGATATACGTTTCTGCAGTGACTGCAAATCATCCACTCGTTGTAATTCTCGGATGGGAGTGTTACCTTCCACATTTCATGAGCTAATGAATGTACAACGCCTATGTGGGCGTAGTTATGGTTTACAGTGTTAAGAACCATTTTCCATTCAGAATTGATAATAAAACCCCAGATATCTTCAAGGAGATCTCTTGATGCCTTTTTAGCCTCATAATCACTTAACCCTCTTGAAATAAGCAGGCGCTTTAGATATTCTGACCTGGTATTTTCATGCCCTTCGGAGGGCATCCAGGAGAAGACTCCCGCTTTGGGATTAGCTTCTTGATATCGAAAATAGAGCAGTCGGTTGCGCGGAGAAAACTCAATTTCTTTATAAATATTCTGATCGGGCATAAGATAGGATACTGCACCTTGATATCTCAAGCTGTTTAGCAGAAGTCTTAATAAGTTGTAAGTCTCTTTTCGACTCAAGTGCAAAACCGAGTCATCGAGGAAAGTTGGCCAAGTGTCTGGGATGGTAGGTTCAAAGGATAATAAACCTAACCCTTCGAGGCTGATGCGCCGGTCGAGCGGGGTAAAATCCTGCATTAACCAGATAGCCATCCTTTTCTTCTTTTCCGTTGGAGAGTCTTTCGACTTAAACAGTCCAATCTTTTCTCCATTTTTTTCCAATGGTGCAATCAGATCCTGCAATCTGATGTCCTCAATATCTCCCTCTAATTGCTCCTTGACTGTTTGCATAATCAGACCACGTCGCAGGTTGCGCATATGGATGCGTTCAATGTAAGGAGCAAAGAAAGCCGCATTTTGGCGGCTGTCAGTGAAATTCAGCATCTTACGCCCTTCGCCAGGGTACTGACGCTCATCCTGTTTCGTAGAAGCAGGAAGCTGGTCATACAAGCTTCCGGCAATTACACTAACAGGGGCATCCTGGCCAGTTAAAAACCGATACACTGCTCCTGAGCTATTCCTTGTAGAACAGCTGACACATCGTTTAAGGGTCCTCTTACCCTGGAGATCTATTTTGTGCATTTTTCGCATGTATTCACTACCACAAGAGCATTGGGGTGCTTGCTGAGGATTTTGTACCTGTCCGCACTTTGTGCAGAGTATGATTTCAGTGGCGTTTTCGTATGATTCATCATCAGAAACATCTTTTTCATTCGAAACACTCTCATCCTCGTTAGCAGAAGAAACCTCGCCGGAAAAGATGTAATAATTTGTATCCCTTGCGGTTTCACTGATGTATATCTGGCTATCCTGTAATAGGTAATTGTTATTGACCTTGATCTCAAACTCTTTTAACTCTTCATCCAACCCACTGCCTCGGGTTTCTTTTCCAACAATATACGCTGTGCCGCAGCGCGTACAGTTAGCTAGTTCAAACACCCGACTGCCACAATATTCACAAAACTTTTTCCTCTGAAGGAATAATCGCGGTTTATCTTTTGGATGATCAGTTTCATTTAGACAGACAAAAGCCCCCTCTAACGCGCGCGCAAAGGTGTGATAGCGAGCTGGCAATAGTGGCATTTCCTCCTCCCCTGTCTTCGCCATGACAGCCAAGGCTACCAGGTCTATCAAACCTTGTTCAGCCTTAGGATCACCAGGGAAGACATGCTGGGCAGCTACATGTAATAATGCTGATTGTTCCTTTAGCGAGCTGATCAGTTTTCTGATGTTATTATCCCCTTTTAGCACTTCGTAGAGGAATGTTTGGATGGCGAAATCCTTTTTCTTTTGACCTGCAAAAATTGCATCAGCAACTACTTTATCAGGGACGCCAGAATTGGTCACAATGTTTTTCAGCTCTGACAGGCTATTGACCGAATCGCGGTCGGAACCCAAAACCTCGTTTATCAGGTGGTACACTTCAGGACTGAGCTGTCCCCATGTCTCGCCGAGGGCATCAACAGGTAAAAACTCAGCTCCGACGACATCCTGTTCTTTAGGGTCATCATCATCCCAAACAAAGCTCTTATTGAACAGGTTACTCGCAAATGTCGCAACCTGGCTGTAGTCTTTGATACCAGCCCCGAGGGTAGCAGACGTGGCAATTCCCTTGATTTTCCCATGTTTATCTCCCGCAACCCGGTCCTGCAGACGTCGCAACAGCATAGCAATTTCCGTGGCATTTGCCCCGTCGTAAACATGGGCTTCATCGAGAACGATGAAATGCCAATGCTTTCCGGTTTCCCCATCAAACAGATTTGTGGCTTTAGGCCGTAGAAGCAAATATTCCAGCATTGCATAGTTGGTCGCAAGCAGATGCGGCGGTGACGCATGCATTTCCTCACGCGATTTCAACTCATTATCGATGAAGGGCTCGGAATCGCCGTACATACTTTTAAAATTTGCTTCTGCTTGCGACTTGGTTTCGGGTGTTTCCTGGACGTTGATGTACCGTCCAAAAGTAATGGCTCGATATTCTTCCAGAATGCGGCGCAAGCGTTTCATCTGGTCATTTGCCAAAGCGTTCATGGGGTAAAGCAACAGCGCCCTCACGCCCGGTTGACTTAAGGTGCCTGCGTCCTGCTCACGCAAAAGATAATCCAGGATCGGAATCAAGAATGCCTCGGTCTTGCCAGACCCTGTCCCTGTGCTGACCACCAGCTTACGACCGCTTACGGCTTTGCGTATAGCTTTGACTTGATGCGCGTACAAAGGCCTGTCGTACTGAAGGGCAGCTGAGCATAGTTGTTCAAAGCGAGGCGAAAGAACCCCCTCATCTACCAAATCGTGAATGCTCTTATCCTTCAGATAAGGAAGTGCAATCTGCAGCAGAGGTCCCTTCACTAGCATGTCTTGAGCTTCAATTGCCTGGGCGAATTCCTCGCGGAGTTTTTCGTCCTGGAAAGGCTTGATCGTTTTCAGGTAATTGATGTAGGTCGCCCTGATTTTCTCTGTTGTCTCAAGTGGGTGAATTGCCATGTCTATTTCCTCGCTTTAGTCTATAGCATCTATGTGCTGTATGTCATTTATGGTAAAAGGAATGCTACCGCACCTGAGAATAAAGGCTTGCGGATCGTAAGGATGTGTTTGACGGTGATGTTCATTCAATCTATGTTGCTTGGGATGACAAAAATTATTACAAACACTACAGCAGTATATCTGTTTTTCATTTCGAAATTGCAATGTCATTTGGCTAAAGTCCAAATCAGCCTCTATCCTGTCAAGTCCTGAGCCGCTTGTTACTTTAAGGATGAAGTTGACATCCGCTTTCTTGACAGATTGTGCACGTGTACCGTCTACGAGCTTAATACTTACAATTTGAACTACTCCAAAAGGCGTGGATAAAGTCATTCCAGGGGTCAACAGACCCGCAGCGGATGGGAATTCCTCTTCCAACTTCAAGATATCTTCAGAATAGCAGTCAGAATCGTTGTGTTGCCTGAGAACCTCCAAGGCTTTTTCTGGATCAGATTTAAGAAACTCAATGAATTCCTCGTGAGTAACTTGTTCAAGTCTCTCCTTATCGACCAAGACTTTCCAGACCTCATCTCGATCAAGCTCAACAAGGATCTTCAAATATCGCAAGATCAACTCTCGCGATTTTTCGACAGTTAATGCGCGCAACAGAACATCTTCCAGCCATTCTGGAACGGTCTGGGTATACTCCTTAACTATGGAAGGCAGGATTGCCTTGAGCAGGTTGTCCAAGGAATCGCTCTGATTCAAATCCGCAATTATCTCCAATGCCCACAAGCTCTGATTAGGGTCTTCGGTCAATAACTCAGCGGCGCTCTCAGCCGATATTCGCCCCTGGGAAATCATGGAATTAATCACAGGCAACAATCCATCGTCTTTTCGATTAATAAGTGCCTTGATGCAGGTCGAAGTTACAAGCGGGTCGTCCACTTTCTCAAGCAGTATCCTGGCAGAGTCAGCGTAAATACTGGGTGTGATTAAATGTAGGTAATCGATCAGGTTGGCATCCCCTTGGGGGTACTTTTCCAGCATTGCATTTACAAGAGATTGGTGGAAGGTATATTGATAAAAGAAGCTCTTAATAGGTGGATACATATTATCTGTTTCTCGCATCCACTTAATCGTCCCAACCAAAGTTTGGATATCACGCAGGTGTCTGAGATGTGTCGCGGAAGCTGAAACAACCTCGTCCCGTTCCTGTGAGTTTCCCATCCTATCGAGGATACAGGCTTTTTCGATCAATTGACGAAACTGCGCGTCGTGCCCCTGTTGTGGTTTTTCAAGAAATGCCAGTCTTTCAACGGGTGAGATCAAATCAACTTCTAAACAGGCTGCGTTTTCAGGTGGCACTACTGCTGTTGGTTCCCACTTGAACTTGGTGTAGAAGTAAATCTCAAAGCTGGAGGGAGGCAAAGCAATATTTCTGAAGGTGTATTCACCCCTGTTTTCATCCGGTATCTTTTCTTCAATGGTCGGCGCCCAAGGCAACCAGGCGGATTTGAGCATCACCCGCCGGTTTTTGAGCGGTAAGTCTTCCTTCCAGATTAATTTCCAATCACACTCAGATACCTGTTCCAACCTTGCATCCCTGACATCCATCTCGGGACTGATTTCCAAAAGGGCGTACCTGATTAGCGGGCTTCTATTGTCTTTCTGAAAAACCAGCTGAAATTGGACCTGGGTATTAATTGCTCTTATGGTTTCACTAAACTGCAACAGCGAAACTTTTAGCCAGTCCGATTTGAAGCCAGTCTTGCGAAAATCAGCTAACTGTAAAAGGTTGTTTTCATTATCCGATTCCACTAGCTGGCAGCGCATACGTTCCAGCATACCGCTGAGACCGTGCATTTCCACATGTAAAGCGCGGCTTTCATATTGAGAAAATCTTTCTTTTGAAACATGGAAGACAGTTTGCCCGAATTCAAGCAAGTTTGGCATATTCTCTTCCACCAAGCCCCAGCGCAACCGTACCACGGGAATGCTGACTGGAACGCGGATATATTCTCCGGTTCTACTGATTGTGACCAGGTCGAGTGCAATACTCCGCAGATGAGGTGCGGCATTAATTGAGAAGCCGTTGCCTTCTTGGGCGATCTCTACGGGGTCAGCGCCTGCTTGGGTTTCCACCCAAGCCCCATCCTGTAAATACACATTAAACTCCACAGGGTCTCTCGACTCTTCTGCTTTGGGCAATTCCTTGGAATAATTTTGTAGGAGGAGTTTTGGCCAAAGCCGCAAGCGAAAGTCAGCCTTGATTCCTCGTGGACCGCTAACCCTGATCTCGTAAATGCCAGCAGGTTTTTCTCCTAAAAGCTTCTCCAGGGAAAGTATGGCGCGGGATCCTTCAAACAGGAGTTCATCCTGGTATTCCAGGAAAGCAACCTGGCGATCGATTGTCGGCGCGGCTTCTCCGATCGAGATAGCGCGCACTTTCCAATCCCTCAGAGCCTGGTACATCGCGCTGTTCAGTGAGACAGGAATGCTTACCGAGGGTATCCCTGAGGTGTACAGAGGCTGGTCAAGATTTTCCTGGTAATCAAAACGATGTCCTCCCCAGAGCTCAGGCAGATCCAGCTCCCTTGCCACAGGTACAATGTTGCCAAGCACTTGGCCGTCCTGGTGAAGCAGCAAGGAAATTGCGTGTGTCAGATCCCATTGTTCCAGTTTCCAATCTTTCCAACCCCCAGAAAATGTGGAAAACGAATCAACCCGTTCTGTGGTCGCTGAATCTATCTCCAATTCAGCTGTTTTGGGCGTGAGCAGAAACAAGACCTGGGCTGGCAGGGATTTGGCATTTGGGACCTGCCGGAAGTTTGCGCGAAATGCGACAAGCGGGGCCTGATCAGGCGCTGGAAGCAAGGGAAGCGTCCATCGGCGCAGCTCTGAGTCCTCTTGCCCGTCCTGTTTACTTGAGGATATGGAAACGGTCACCTGGGTAGTCGGGATCGGGATGGGTTTGATTACTTCGGTTGTAAATTCACCCGACCTGCGGTGATAGACCTCGCAGAATTCTATGATAGGTTGATTTTGCCCAGGCCAGGTGATCGTCCAATGCAATAACTGGCTGGCTGCCTGTGTGGTAACAATTTGTTCCGGGATGCGCAGGATGACTGGTGATTCTTCAGAAAGTGGGTTTACCTCCAGGTAGGGTCGGCTCCAGTGAAAGCCACGATCCTCTCTTTCCTCACTATACTGCTCGAAAAAAGTGTGGATGTTGTAGGGCAGCTCAGGGACAGCCGAGATGGGCAGCACTTCACCATGATTCTCCCTGGCATGCCGCACCAGCTTGCAGCAGGCTTCAAACCACGCGAGGCCCATCTCTCCGCTGTTTTCAAGGAAATCCAACACGGGCCTCCCTAAATAGGCATGTTGTAGTAAGTAATTCATTGCTTCTTTTGGTGGAATATGCCGCAAATCCTGTTGTGTCACTGCGGGGACGACCATGCGCTCAAAGAAGTCTGGCAAATAATAAGAGGGAATGCCTCCGTGGAATCGGATTGAAGCCACATAATAATTTGGAGTGTCCGAGATGTCGAAGGTCTTCAAATCGTTCTGTCGGGCGAGGTTTACAAATTTTCGATGCCAGCCTGTGATGTGCAGGTCCTGGTCAGCACCTACCGCTAGCTGTAAAGCGTGCCAGTAACCTGACTGGTCGTTGTACATGGAAAAATGTGCTAAAAGGGTCATGAAAACGTACGGGAAACGCTTTGTGAGGACACTTGTAGCCCTGGTGAATTTATCGAATCCAGCTAAGAAATTCCGTACATCTTCCGCCAGTTCATCGACATCTGTTTCATTTAGAGGGATTTCGCCGATGATGCGTAAGCCGCTATCAAAGAAGGGTTTTAGCCGTTTTTCCCAATCAACCAGTGTCTGCATGTTATTTACCCTCCTCTTTGCTCCCGGTTATAAAAGTTGCGATTGTTTCGGTTGTTTCCTGGCGCGGTTCAAGGCATTATCGTAATAAAGTTTCAACTTGGGGTCTTCCTGCAGCGCTTGCTCGGGCAGGCGTTCCGCCACCGCCACGATGCGGTCGTAAGCGTGTTCTGCCCAGGCTTTGCTGAAGCCTGCCTTGATGGCTTCGGCGCGGAAGACCTTGATCTTACCGCTGCCGCGCGTGTACTCATTGAACTCATGCAGCAGCGCTTGCTCGCGCAGGGCTTCCAGGTCGGCTTGTTTTTCAAGGTCAGGCACGAACCAGCGTTCTTCCTCATCCTGCAAGAAGCTTTGCCTGAGGATCACCTGCAGTTCAGGCAGTTTTTCGTAGCGTTCCTGGTGCAACTGCTTGAGGAACTTGGGCTGCAGATCGCTGTAGGTTTGCGGTCCATTTCCCGTATTGGGGTCCAACTCGGCTTTCAGCCACTGGATGGCGCTGGCTTCATCGGTCACGAACAGCGAGAGTTGTTCCACCTTGTCCGAAACCAAACGCAATTGATCATAGGCAAAAGCCTGGGAGGGCGTGAAAGCCATGCCATCGCGCATCAGCCAATGCTGTGAAAGCCCCTGGTAAAACTCGCTGGAAGTGAGCGGAATGGTTAACCCGCGCACCAAGTGAAAAGCCAGCATGCGGTCGTAGAGCAGATACGGTGTGCGTTCACTCTGGATTTGGATGCTGCCTCCATATGCATCTGGCATGGGCAGCTGTTCGAGGTGCTGCCGGATGAATTCCCAAGCACCTTGAGTTGTTCCGCCTTCAATGGAGAACTTCTGTTCAAATTCGGAGGTCGGTTTGTACGCTGAAATAATCAGGTCTTGCTTGACAGCCGCGGAGCTGGTGACTTGCTTGAAGGTGGCTTGCTGCTTATCGAGTGTGCGCACATCCGCGATGACAAAACCTGCCCGCTGGAGAGCTTCCTGGATAGCGTTCCAGACCGCGTTCTGGGAGTTATGGAATTCAATTGTCATCCACCGACCAGGTTTGAGCACACTATAAAATGCGTAGAAGCAGCCTTCCATCAAGGACTGATACTCGTTCAGCGCTTTTTTCTGTTCTTTGTTGATAATCGCTTCAGGCTGGTTGTTGGTGTACACTCCTAACCAGGCTTCCCACAGGAAGTTAAGTTCGGAATACATCAGATTGCCGCCAAAGGGTGGATCTACAAAAATATAGTCAACTTGCTTTGATGCAAAATATTGTAAATTGCCAGAATTGGAACAATTTACTAGGTAATCACTAAAACAAGACCGACCTAAATTATTCATATCTTTACTTTTTCGCATCACAACGTCGATAGCATTGTTTTCTTGAGGTGTTGAAGGAAGATATAAAGTGCCTGAGACATTCCCTCCTTTTCCGCTTGCCCGATAGCGATACAAATTAGAGACATTTATAATAGAACTACTACGTAAAAAATTAATTAAACGATGTAACCTCTTATCAACAATTCTTGTCAGTATCCACAAATTCCGTTTAGTAAAAAAATGGTGCACATGGGTGATACCTGAATGATAGCCTGCTCTCCAGGTGTCGCCCCAACCTTCACCGATGAACATCATAGGCTCTGATGGAAAGGGGTAAGTAATATCATCTTGCTCAATTTTCTGGATCAATTGCAGGTCGGCTTGGTCCGGCTTTTTCTCAAAACGCCTCTTGCGCACCGAATAATTGATCAACACAGGCACCTGGCGGGCTTGCTGAATGGTTTCCCTCAAGGCGCGGTCATAGATTGTATCCGTCACCCGTTCCACGCGCAGTGCGCCGCTGTCTTTTTTGGGGCTTTTCGCCAACAAACTGCTGCAACCAGGGCACTCCCAGGCATCTTTAACGCTGCCAGCCTTTTGGTCCACAGCCACATCCCAAAAGACCATTTCCCTGCCGCAATGCGGGCAGCGGAAGACGTCCGACCAGACGGTGTAGTTGATCCTACCCTTGACGCGGTTGGGGTCCTCGCAGTTGGGGTGCCAGGTCTCGTACATCCAACCGCATTCTGCCTCTACTTCTGCCAGGACGCGCTTGGCTTCGCGCTCAAAGGCACGCGCGTCCACCGGCGTGTTGTAGTTGTAGGCAATAAAGGTGGCCGCCGGGGAAAGGTCATTCAGGACTGCCTTGCGCGCCCCCAGGCGGGAGATGGCTTTGTCGCCTTCCCAGACCACACCTTTACCGTCCACTCGGTAGCCCAGGCTTTCGACGGTTTTTTTGTCGCCGCAGAGTTGGGCTGCCACGCCGGTCATGCCCGTGCCGCAAAAACCATCAAAAACGATATCGCCCGGGTCGGTGTAGTGCAGGATATAGCGCATGATGGCTTTGTGGGGCACCTTGGTGTGGTAGGAATGGGCGTTGTAGATCGGGTCGTTCTTGCCTTCGCTCACATCCGCGGCAAAAGGCTCACGTTGGTAAACGCGCTTGCCAGCCGGTAGATTCTCATCATCCGGCAAGCCCAATTCCTGGCGCGTTTCGCGGCGTTCCTGCTGCCACTGCTCAAGGATCTCGGGCAGGAAGGGGTTGGGGCAGGCAGTGTAATAGGGCGGGTCCGAAAGCGCCAAAATGGCTTCATCTGTTCCGATCGGAAAACCTTCGATCTTGCGAAATTCAGGATCTTTCAGGTACTCTGCCAGCCGCTGTCGGTAAACCTCTTTTTCCTCTTGGGACATTTGCGGTTGTGCATCGCTCTCAAAAGGTAAAAGGTAATCCTGGGGAACCGAATTATTTGCCATTTTCTGAATCCTCTCCTCTAAATACCAATATGACACAAGGATAACACCATCAGATGTTATCCTTGTGTTGTTTAGCTAATTGCATCCCTCATCCATTACCAGTTGATCTGGATGCGCACCTTCTGGCGGTCCTTACCGGCAAGATGCTCCTGCAGGAATTGACGGGTGCGTTTGTCCAGCTCGTCCGGAGTGCAGGGCATGCCCGGTTTGGTGATCGCCAGCAGGTATTCAGCCCCATCGATCTCGACCACTTCCAATCCCTGCAGGGCATTCTCGATCCCATCCAGGAATTTTTCCGTGATCGGCTCAGGAATTTTCTGCGCCTGCAGGAAGTTTTGGACTGCGGTTCGTTCTTTCGATTCGATCAGTTTAAGGTTTTGTTGGGCTTGGGCAGTATTGAGGTTCTCAAGCAAGACGTTGACCCACTTGGTTTCTAATTGTTCCAGCTCAGCATGAATGGCTTCCAGGTCATTTCCTTTTAGCTCCCTGATCCCTTCTGCTGCAGGTGAAAAACCACAATATGGGCAGGCAGAGTTTTGCTTCAAGTCTTCCTTGCGGAAGTTGAAACAGGACCGCATGGCTTTTAGCTTGTCCTGGAGATTGTTTAGCTCCATCGTAGGCAGTAAGTTTAGTTTGCTCAAGGCTCGCAACTTAGCCCAGCGCGGATCCGCAGTGATTTGCGTTTTTTTCTGATCCTGTTCCCGGTCAAGGCGCGCTTTTTGGTGCAGCTCCTGGTAGCGCTCCATGTAGTCCAACTGCAAATTTTCGAGATTGGCACGCAATTGCTGACCGATCTTGGCAGCCTTGCGTTTCTCGCGGTTACCGAGAACCTCGAGGATGTGGTCCTGGGCTCGATCAAAAGATGCGCGCCAGGGGTCCGAAGGCTGCAACAGCTCGCGGGCATCTTTCAGATAATCCCAGAGCGGACGAATCGTTGTTAGTACCTCAAAAATGTTGCCCAACTCTTCCATCTTCTCGCGCGCTTTGAAACCAGCCCGTATTTCCCCCAAGCCCAAATCGAGGTTGGATAGCCTGGAATAATTGGTGAACGCGCTGAATCTGTTCAGAAAATCGCGGAACTTTTCGAGTGCGTCGCGAAAGCCTTTCTGCTCTTCCTCAGAGAGAACCTTCCTTTGCCCCAGCTTGGGTCCGTCGCGCAGATTATCCAGCATGCGCACAAGCTTGCTTTGTTCTTCTGCCAATTTCTGTTGGAATTGACCAACGCCAAGCTCTCTGGATTGGGGGACATCCAATAATTCAGATGGTATGTCATAAGCTGCAAACAACTCCTTGACTGCCAGTTCGGGGATTGGTTTTGGTTTGCTGATGGAAGTGAAAGACAGCAATTGCTCAAGGGTCAACTTGTCGCCGTTGCTACCAATATCTCTGATAGCTCCAGGACGCATATTTACGCCTATCGCTCCTCGCTGTACCAAAGCAGCAAGAATAAGCGAAACTAACTCAGGCTCCAAACCAAAGCGGGTGTCCCGTTCTGCGCCAGGCTCACCCTCGTACAAGGAAAGCCGATTTAAAACCTTGCCAGTTTCAAGTCGATCAATCAAATCCAGAAAATATCCTTCGTATGGGCTATCAAAAATCGCCCAAACAAACTGATTGCTCTCAAAGCGACCCAACTGCAAACCTTCGAGCACACACTGTGCTGTTCTTGATACTGGTCCACCGTTAACCGCACGCAGAGCTTGATCGCAGGCTCCATAGAGAGTAGAGCTGTTTAATTCAATGCCCTGGAATGAAGGATATTGGGGGAATTGTTGCTGGAAATGCTGCTTAAGCAAGGCGCCGGCTAACTTGTACACCTGGTCGCGGAAGGGAAAATCTTTCAGGGAGATGCGCTGTTCAGCAATCACCTCAGTGAGGCTTAGGCTGCGCTCCTGATGCATTACTCTGAAGTTGCGAATGAAATTTTCGTTCATCCAACGAAGCAGAAGACGCTCGTAATCTTTTACTTTGCGATCGTATTGATCACGATTGGTTCCGGAAGAAATGGCAGCCATTTCTGCAGCACCAGCATAAAGCCGCAATATATTATGGAAATAGTCGTCAATTTGATCTGGGAAGATGTAAACCTCGTCTGCTTTTTGATGGAGGTCCTTAATCCCATTCCCATAAAGCGCGTGAAAGTGAATATAGAAATCTCTTTCAGGGTGGGCAGTGGAGCGTTCATTGGCAGCCCCGAGGAAGAGATAGCCTTTGCGGGTGATGCCGTGCCCTTCCCAGGGGATTTCTTTTTCCCAGATACGGAACCCTGAGACATAACTGCCTTCAGTTATTTCCATGAGAGCTTTGACGATATCAAAATAATATCTGTCCAATGTGGATTCGGAGAGTGTCTCAGCTTTTTGTTGGATCAGAGCTTCAAAATCAATATCCTTCTTAAGATCCAGGTAGTACTGGTCATTTTCTTGATTGTGGGAAATGAATTGACCATTTACGGCTGATGAAATTGCTTTTAAGATCGTTTCTGTGGTAACTAAAAGGAAATCCGCATCCATCTCAGGCAAAGGCAGGTAGAGGCAAAGGCGATCTTTTAGTTCGGTTGGCGTGATTCCAATGGGGGCGTAAATATCACTGACAGTCAAACGGTGTAAGGCCAACCCATCGATGATGCGCAGGGCGACATCACGATAATCCTTGGTTTCGTTGGCATATTTCACTTTTTCGGTAAGCACCCTGGCTTTATCCTGGACATTCCTGACATCTGGAATGGTTCGGAAGGCATCATCCTCACAGATCATGCGCCAGTAAGAATCAAAAGTGATCAAGGCGGGCTCGCTTAGTGGAACCTCATGATCAAGCATAGCTTCCATTTCAATGCTCAAAGCCTTCAAAAGATCTCTGCGTTCACCAATGGAAACCTGCTCGAAAACCTCGATGTAAGAAGGATGGACCGGGAACATTTCTACAAAATCATCCAGCCTTTCCGCCATATCGCTGTACAGGGGAGTGAACTTTTCCAGGTGTTTGCGGATCCATTCCGTCTGATAATCTGTTTTTCTCAACAAGCGATGCGAGACCACGTACGCGATATCCTCTTTGACGATCTTTGATTGATCAAAACGGCTTTGGACTCGCTTGATGGAATCAGCAACAAAGGAAAAACGGGGGTTGTCAAAAAGCGCTTCCTGGATGCCGGCGATGAAACGCAAAGGCATGCTCTCACAACTTTCACCGATTTCGCGCAAGAAATTCAGGTCCAGGATAATCTCTTTTTCATCACGGGCTCTGAGGTAATCCAACAATTCGTCCAAAACTATGAGCAAACCTTTGCCTGGAAATTTCTTTTCAAACAAGGCCATCATCTCTGAGAGAAGCAGCTTGTTACTGGTGGTCTCACTTAGAGGCGGGAAATGATACTGAATGCCAATGCTTGCCAGTTGCTTTTCGAGGTCTGTAAAAACAACATCTCGCAAGGCCATCTTGGTTGCCGAGGTTTCTTGTCTTACGACGACAAATTTGCCTGCGATCTCTTCAAGACCTTGCTTTACTGCTGGGTGTTGGATCTTATTTAGAAGATCAGCATGTTCACAGATTGATGAGATGACTGCCATCAAGTGAGATTTTCCTGTACCATAGTTGCCAACTATGAACAGACCCCGACCTTTATTGCTCTCTGAGATATCCAGTGCGGGTAAGATGCGATGGAGGATGACATCTGCCATTCTGTCTGAGATGACATAGGTATCCACTAACTGAGCAGCGGTTTCTTTTTGATTGGCTTTGAGTAATTGAATAACCTCAGTTACTGATTCAAACTGGATAAGATTACGATATTTCATACTTACTCCCATCCTTTACTTGTTCTTTCGTCGATTTATCAAGCTCCTAACAACAAAGCAGTGTCATGCAACACGATCAAATGAGTTCGAGCCCTCGAACAACCAATATACATGAGCATTTCCAAATCAAATCGGACTGAAGAATCAAATTCAGCCAAGATTACCACCTTGCGTTCAAGTCCTTTGAAACGGTGGATTGTCGTGGTCATGATCTGGTTGGGTTGAGAGGTGGCGCGTTCTGACAGGATGAAATTCCCAAGTTTCAACCCGGGTGTCAATGAAGTACGATTTTTGCCTTTAGGTGTGAGAATAACAATGTCCTTAGCGTTCACATCTTCTTCATTCACCAGGCGATGCAGCGTCTTCTGCAGGATTTTGTGCATGCTGGCCTGGTCAGTGTACCCGATCCATTCGGGATCATGCCCTTCAGGGGCATAGCTGACAATTCCTGAAGGATCATTATGAAATTTCATCACAGTGTTGTGGATATGCTTGGTATTGCGACAGTTTTGGTTGAGTGAGAAGGGCTCTTCCTGAATTAATCCTCCAAAATCTGTTTTTCCGTGAAATATGTTCTGATTGTCATCATAGAAAATGTACAAGTAACCATCTGTTTTCAACAATGATTCCAGCGCAATCCAATAGTTTTCGTGAAAGTCCTGACCTTCGTCCACGACTATGGCATCGTAAACCCTGCCAGTAGTTTCAGCAAATTCCATCAAGACCTGGGGGTAGATTTCTTCAAATAACTTCTTTTGGTCCACTTCCTTTGTAACGTTTCGACCCATTTGGGTAGCAGCTTGTTGGCAAAGCTTATGGAAATTAGTAACCGTAGCGTCATACAACTTTGTTTCCAGGTATTCTGCCAAAGCAGCGTTGTAACAAACCAGCAGCACATTCAAGCCTAAGTCACAGAATTGTTGTACTTTTTTGACAGCTAACATGGTTTTGCCAGAACCCGCGCATCCAGCAATCGCAACACGCTTGCGCTTACCCAACAAGGTAAGTGCCTGGAACTGCCTCTCCGTTAGTTCGACAAGTTTCTCATCATCCCTTTCGAGATCAACGCCGAGCGGTGTCTTTAACTCAAAGGAATTTGCTAATAACGTTATGGCAAGGTCGACTAACTTTTGACCAGGTGCATTGTCTGACATTTTTGCACCAAAGCAGTATTGGAACAAATTCCTGATAGATTTTTCAATTTCCATCAAGTCTTTAGAATCAAGCACCTGCTCGTTTGGCAGGTCGAGAGAAAAAATTTGACCAGGTCTTTTAAGCGAATCTGGAAAACAAACGGCATGCCAAAAATTTACTTTTCCTTCAGGCCAGCCAGGCAACTTGGACAATTGGTCTATCAAGGGATAATGGTTTCGACGGGCTTGATCTAAAGGATTCTTGATTTCATAGGAAACGCCTAAACGATTCTGGCTGTACCATTGATCTAATTCAGCCTGATAGTAGATTGCGCCACCTTTAACTTCCAGCACAATGAAGCCCATCTCGGGGTGGGCTATGATGAAGTCAGCCTCTCCCTCTTTTACACCCTCGTAAACATTATGTTTCTGCCAGTGACTGCTATAAAAGATGACATATGGGTCCGGGAGAGATTTTAGTGCCTTGAAAACATTTACTTCAGCTGATCTTTTAGGATCTTCTAAGACTGACTGCGGTGGTTTTTGTGGAAAAATTTTTGCCAATTTTATATCCTCTCTTAGCAATTTATTTTACCAGCAATAAACCTGACAGTCCGATTCGCTCAAAAACTTAAGTAAATTAAGATAGCTTTAGCGAGCAAGGCAGCAACTATTAGACAACCCCTCTGGCTATATCTTGGCTAAGATAGGTGGAAGTACATAGCAATATATACACTTTTGATAAGGCTAATCGATAGTTTATTTCCTAGTCTCTATCAGGATTACAAAATAGCCGTTCAATAGTGATTAGAAAATTCATTTTAGCCTTGCTTGGATTCGAGAGCTCCTACATCATAGATATCTGTGAACTGCTTGATTACAACTCGATGAGCTGTGTTTATTTCCTTTTCAAGATTAAAAGAGAAATTTGGATTTTCATCCGAGAGAAATTTGTAATTGGGATGTCTGGTTATGTCATACTTGTCTGATAAAAACGGGCGTTCTCCGCGAAGTTGTAGGATACATTTGGAGTTGTCCATTACAGCCAGCTCATCTTGGGTCATCAGGTCTTTGCCCATCTTTTGATGACTGATACCATGGGATTTCTCTCGTCCTCTGTTTTCTGAAGTGTTGTCGAGATCAATCGTTTCTTTCCCCAATAGCTCCGAAATTTCCTTGAGGGTTGTTCTTTCCTTACCACCCAGGAAGAGCATGCTGTCGCAGTTTCCTACAATCGTTTCAGCATGTTCTTTGTAAAGCGCCTTGAGCTGACTTTGCGCTTGAAGCACGATACATGCGGAGATCTCACGGCTGCGGATCGTGGCAATCAAGCGTTCAAAGCGGGGGATCTGACCGATATTGGGAAACTCGTCCAGAAGACAGCGAACGTGAATTGGCAACCGCCCACCATAAACATCATCAGCCTTATCACAAAGCAAGTTGAATAACTGTGTATAGAGGATCGCGACCACGAAGTTGAAGGTGTCATCGGTATCACTGATGATCACAAACAGAGCCGACTTTTCATCCCCTAGCAGATCAAGGTCCATTTCGTCATAACTCATCAACTCACGCAGCTCCTGAATATCAAAGGGAGCCAGTCGTGCTCCACAGGAGATCAGGATGGACTTGGCGGTCTTCCCAGCCGCCAGTTTGTATTTCTTGTATTGCCTGACAGCGAAATGATCAGGCGACTTTTCTTCCAGTTCTTCAAACAATTCGTCGACCGGGTTCTTGAAGTTCTCATCATCCTCTCGGGCTTCCGAAGCATCAATCATCTCAAGGAGCGTGGTGAAGTTCTGTTCCCGCTCTGGGGCTTCATACCAGATGTATCCGATCAGGGCAGAATAGTATAGCCGTTCCGCTTTGATCCAAAAGTCTTCACCCGCCTTTTCACCCTCACCTTTGGTGTTGATGATGATGGCATTGACTAATTTGAGAATGTCTTTCTCCGAATGGATGTAGGCAAAAGGGTTATAGTGCATACTGCGCTTGAAATTAATCGTATTGAGCACCCGGATGTGATAGCCGTTGCGCTTGAGCATGGTTCCACATTCGGTGAGTATCGTACCTTTTGGGTCGGTCACCACATAGCTGGAATGCATTTGCATCAAGTTTGGCTTGACGAAGAACCGGGTTTTGCCTGAACCTGAGCCACCAATAACCAGTACATTCTTGTTACGGGCAAGTTTTGGGTCCTTGGGACGACTGTTCATGGTGAGGGACTCCATCTTGGTGAGAATGATGTTGTTCTTGGGATTCTTATCGATATAAGGAGCAATATCCTTAGCCGTGCCCCAACGGGCAGAACCATATTCAGTACCTTTCCTAAACTTTTTTCTGTTTTGTCCATTCACAACGACAACGAGTTTCATTAGGCCTGCAAATAAAAACCCACTAACCAGGTCCTGAAGATTGAAAGATGGCCATGGATGTTGACCAATGTACTCAAGATTTGAGAAGATGACTATTATGCGGTCGAGAGCATCTCCGCCCTGAAGGAGACGGAAAATCTGGGCGAGCTTATTGCCAACAAAAAAGGGTAAGAGATAGACTAGATTTAATAACAAACTTTTGGGGATTTGCTTCATCGCACAAACTCCTTTCTCTGAACTTTTTCAGGCACACGCGCAGCTCTTTCTTTGTGCTGAAGCTTGAGTTTCTGAAGCTTTTCCCGAAGCGAAGGACGCTCCTGGATTTTGAGTCGCTTCTTCACAAACTCATTGAAGGCAGTCTGCAGCACATCCGTGTCCCTGCCCCGAAAGAAAACCAGGTAATATGGTGATTCCTTACTGCGTTCTTTCTTGATCGCGTATTCAATGCCATATTTCCGGGCAATTCTTTCAAAGTTGTGAATGTGCTCATCATGAATTTCTATGTTCGAGAGACCAGACCTTTCCTTCATCAACTTCTTGATAGTCATGCGTCCCTGGTAGGCGGGGTGGAGCTGTTTGTCCCTTGCTTTTTGTTGTTGCTGCTGTTTTAGAATATCGAGATACTTCTGGATCGCCTGGAGGAAGACCTTTCCGGTCATTTTTCCGGTTTGAACAATCAGGGTGATGCTTTTTTGTTCAATCTCTTCCTGCATGTCTACCTCCCATGCCTGGACTTCGCATACATGTCATGATTAACCATGGATTTATAAAAAGCGTTGATTGTTTTGGGAGCGTTGTATAGGGTCGCGAGCAAGTATGCTCTGATATTCTGGATTTTGCTCGTGTTTTGATTCAGCGCGTCCAGGACATATTCGATGTCCATAGCGTTGAGGCTCAACAGCCTCTCTCTGACGCGTTCGGCAGGGATTTGAGCCCCGTTGATGCTGAAGAATTTTGACCTGGAGCAAGCGGTCTCGATCATGATCTCAAGAATTTCCGGAATCATCTCAGGGTCGCGTTGGAGGATGTATTCGTATTCGATGTTTTTCTTGAAAATATCCCTAAATTCCATCCATCGATCAATCTCTGAGTTTTCGCTTTCAGGAAATCTTTGTCGCGATGGATTGATAGATTGATAGATTAATTCTTTTTTCTCAGTCTCGTTAACATCAGTCTGGTTAATATCAGTCTTAATTAACTCCTCTTTTCGGAAGTCCGGACTTCCGTTTTTGGGAACTCCAGACTTCCTCTTTTGGGAAGTCAAGACTTCCTCTGAATCGACCTTTTCATCCTCCTTCTGGTTAGGGTTTTCTGTTATCAAGAAGTTCATTACATATATTTTGGCTGGTTTACCCAAACCTTGTTTTATTCGTTTGATCAGTCCAATCCCTTTTTCTGAACCCAGCTCAGCAAGCATTCGCACTGCCTTATTGTGACCACAATTTATCAACTCCTGAATTTCTACAAGGGTGAAGTAAATAAATATTCGGTCTTCAACATCTTTCCAGCCATTTTGAATCGATAAGCTTAACCTGTCAATCATCAAACCGTATAAGACTTTTGCGTCTGTCGAAAGGTCTTTGAACGCGGGATTGACAAAGAGCTGTTTGGGGATTCGGTAGAATGTAAACTGATTGGCTTGATTGCCGTAGTAGTATTCAAAAGTAATATTTGTTTCAGACATTTGATCCTTTCTATTCCATAGAAAATAAAAGCTGCAGACCTCTTCGGATAGAGTGCTGCAGCTTCGTGAGTTGTTGGAAACTGTTCTTAATTAAAGATCACCATAAATAATCCTTTCAAGTTGGGATAACCAGTTATAAAATTAAGACTTGTGAGGAAAAAACAAGATTTTCATGTACGAAAATTCTTGGCAAAAGCTCAATTTATTGGCTATAATATAGAAAAGAGCAACTGAAGTTTGCGTGGCTCATCGGAACCATCGTACTCAATGTTCGTAAAAAGCACGAACCCGGAGGTCAAAGGTAACGATATCAGGTTCCACCCTCATAACCAGGGGGTTGTTCGTTCTTTGCATTCCCTAAGTTTACAAGAAATTGATAAAGAAAAGATTTAGAAAATCCCTTTCTCAAAGAAGGTATAATCCACAAATAGGAAAACCTGATGGCCAATCACCTTCGTTTGACCTTATTTCTTCTAATTTCTCTATTCATTTTGGTTTCTTGCGGCCAGCCA
>Ga0209723_1002365_pt1 | contig 25470 bp, 18 predicted proteins | sample BiotimSIPDNA_2_FD_185750 | JGI IMG/M metagenome (GOLD analysis project Ga0209723, IMG submission 185750) | Anaerobic biogas reactor microbial communites from Washington, USA - Biogas_R2 time_0 SIP DNA (SPAdes) (version 2) | ecosystem: Engineered > Bioreactor > Anaerobic > Unclassified | place...
TTCACCGCAATCTGTGGCGGCATCAGTATGTTTGCTGCTTACGGAACCCAAATCATCGATGGAAAATTCGACCCATTCCGAACCCTGTTCGGCATCCCTTTCCTGCTGGTCACCATCTTCCTGGTGGGAACCACTATCTATATGATTTTTGGACGCCAGGAATGGCACTTGAACGAGGATGGCGGCAGTGGATTCAATGGCGTTGGACGTTTTGGCAAGCGTTGGCGCTTCGCCTGGAACAACCTGACCCGCATCCACATCTACACCACCCGCGACAACCACGGCAATACCAGCTTCAAGCTCATCCTGGAAGGCATCTCTCCCGAGCTGAAAATCAGCCTCCCGGAGTGCAAAGACCGCCAGCAGTTCATCCTCAACACCATCCGCTACTACCATCAACAATGGCGACGATGGAAGTAGCGGCGAGGGGCTGAATGCTGAATGCTGAATGCTGAATGTTGAATGATGAGACGCATTTATCATTCATCATTCATAATTCATAATTCGTTAGCAGCGAGGGGGCGAAGACACGGCAGCCTAAAGGTTGAACTACCTACGATAGCCTATCCCGGAGGACACCACCATGAAAATGCTCTGTCCGCAATGCGGCAGCGCCCTGCCGCCGGAAGCAGTCAACATCGCCACCGACCTGGCCCAATGCCCAGAGTGCGGTCAAGTGAACCGGGCTTCCGCATGTGTCGTGGAGGACGAGATCAGCAAGGACGTGCTGCGCCAACCGCCACCCGGGACTTGGCTGCGCCAAGAGGCCGACGCAATCGTCGTCGGCGCCACCATGCGCTCCAAATCCGCATGGCCCATGGCGTTATTCACCTCCATCTGGGGCGGCATAGGTATATTTGGCATCTACGGCATCCAAATCATCAAAAGAAGCTTCGAACTGACCCCAACGCTGTTCGGCATCCCTTTCCTGCTGGTCACCATCTTCCTGGTGGGAACCACTATCTATATGATTTTCGGACACCAGGAATGGCGCTTGGACGAGGATGGCGGCAGTGGATTCAATGGCGTTGGACGTTTTGGCAAGCGTTGGCGCTTCGCCTGGAAAGACCTGTCCCGCATCCACACCCATACCACACGCGACAACCACGGCAATACCAGCTACAAGCTCATCCTGGAAGGCGTCTCTCCCGAGCTGAAAATCAGCCTCCCGGAGTGCAAAGAACGCCAGCAGTTCATCATCAACGCCATCCGCTACTACCACCAGCAATGGCGACGATGGAAATAGAGGCGAGGGGCTGAATGCTGAATGCTGAGGCGCATTTATCATTCGTCATTCATCATTTATCATTCGTTAGAGGCGAGGGAGCGAAGACACGGCAGCCTAAAGGTTGAACCACATACGATAGCCTATCCCGGAGGACACCGCCATGAAAATGCTCTGCCCGCAATGCGGCAGCGCCCTGCCGCCGGAAGCAATCAACATCTCCACCGACCTGGCCCAGTGCCCGGAATGCGGTCGGCTGAACCGGGTCTCCGCATGCGTCGTGGCGGATGAAGTCAGCCAGGACGTGCTACGCCAACCACCGCCCGGGACTTGGCTGCGCCAGGAGGCCGGCGAAATCGTCATCGGCGCTGTCATGCGCTCCAAGGCCGCCTGGATTTTAGTTTTCTTCACCGCATTCTGGAGCGGCATAAGTATATTTGGAATCTACGGAACCCAGATCATCGATGGGAAATTCGACCTAGGCCAAACGCTGTTCGGTATCCCCTTCCTGATCGGCACCGTCTTCCTGGTGGGAATTACCATCTGTATGATCTTCGGTCACCAAGAATGGCGCCTAGACGAAGACGGCGGTACCGTATTCAACGGCGTTGGGCGTTTTGGCAAGCATAGGCGATTCGCCTGGAAGGGCCTGACTCGCATCTACATCCGCACCTTCCGCGACAGCGAGGGCGGAACCGACATCAAACTCATCCTGGAAGGTGCCTCGCCCAAAGTAGAAGTCACCCCCCCAGAGCGCAAAGACCGCCAGCAATTCATCCTCAACGCCATCCGCTACTACCACCAGCAATGGTGGCGACGGAAATAGGGGCGAGGGGCTGAATGCTGAATGCTGAATGCTGAATGTTGAATGATGAGACGCATTTATCATTCATAATTCATAATTCATAATTCATAATTCATAATTCGTTAGCAGCGAGGGAGCTGTGCCGCAACCGCCGTCCACAACGTCCACCATGTCCACCAAGTCCCTAGGGTGGACTATCCGTCCACAACCTATTTTTTAACCACGAAAAACACGAAAGGACACGAAATTTTTGTTTTGGTAATCAGTCACTCATTGATACTCGGAGTTCCGGTAAGCTACGGAGCTAGGCGCCCCGGATAAGGCACTTTAGTGGACAGTGGACAATGGACGGAAGTGGACTTTAATTGACGTTAGTAGACGATGGACTGTGGACATTAATGGACATTAGTGGAGAGTGGACGTGGACGGTAGTGGATATTAGTGGACGTTGGTGCTTTCGGCACGTGTCTTGCACAGGCTTCCAGCCGGGACAGGTGCATCATGCTTAAAGTCACATTATTTTGCGCCGTAGGCGCTTAACCATGCTTAACCCCAGGCTTTAGCCTGGGGGAAGGCATACCCCAAAACTGGTGCCCCGTAGGGGCACTACCGGGACGTCTACCAGCACAATCACTGCGCCAAATCTCTCTTTCTGTCACAATATCTCGCACATTACCAAAATCTTTCATAAAAAACAAGAAGTTGATCGATAGTAGTACCAAGTCCACTACGGGCGTCCCCAAGGGCTGTAACGTACGGCAAACTAAAGTTTGAATACGGCAACCTAAAGCTTGAACTACCTACGATATCCTATCCCGGAGGACATCGCCATGAAAATGCTCTGTCCCCAATGCGGCAGCGCTTTGCCGCCGGAAGCAGTCAACATCGCCACAGACCTGGCCCAATGCCCAGAATGCGGTCGACTACATCAGGCTTCCGCATGCATCGTAGAGGACGAGGTCAGCCAGAACGTGTTGCGTAGGCCACCGCCCGGGACTTGGCTGCGCCAGGAGGCCGATGCAATCGTCATCGGCGTCACCATGCGCTCCCGGGCTGCATGGTTTCACATTCCCTTCACCGTAGCCTGGAGCGGCGGAAGCCTATACGGCATCTATGGCACCCAGATCATTAACGGGAACTTCAACCTGATCCTGTCACTGTTCGGCATCCCCTTCCTGCTCGGCACCATCTTCCTGATAAAAACCGCCATCTATATGCTTTTTGGACGCCAGGAATGGCACCTGGACGAAGACGGCGGCACCGTATTCAACGGCGTTGGACGTTTTAGCAAACACTGGCGCTTCGCCTGGAAGGACCTGACCCGCATCTACATCCACACCAGCCGCAGCGATGAGGACGAGGACGAAATCAACTTTAAGCTCATCCTGGAAGGCACCTCTCCCAAAGTAGAAGTAATCCTCCCAAAGCATGAAGACCGCCGCCAATTCATCATCTGCGCGTTACGCTACTACCACCAACAATGGCAGCGACGGAAGTAGGGGCGAGAGGCTGAATGCTGAATGCTGAATGCTGAGTGCTGAATGCTGAGGCGCATTTGTCATTCACCATTCATCATTTATCATTTATCATTCGTTAGAGGCGAGGGGCAGTGGAGCGAGCATACGGCAGGATGAAGCTTGAACTACATACGTTCCGAACTACCTACGATAGCCTATCCCGGAGGACATCGCCATGAAAATGCTCTGCCCGAAATGCGGCAGCTTCTTGCCGCCGGAAGCAGTCAACATCGCCACCGATCTGGCCCAGTGCCCGAAATGCGGTCGACCGAACCGGGCCTCTGCATGCCTCGTGGAGGACGAAGTCAACCAGGACGTGTTGCGTCAGCCACCGCCCGGGACTTGGCTGCGCCAGGAGGCCGATGCAATCGTCATCGGCGCCACCATGCGCTCCAAGGCCGCCTGGTTTCTCGTTCCCTTCACCGTGTTATATAGCGGCATAACCATGTTTATCGCCTATGGCATCCAAATCATCACAAGGAGCTTCAACCTGCTCCTATCGCTGATCGGCATCCCCTTCCTGCTCTTCGCCTTCTTCCTGATAGGATTCACCATCAATTCGATTTTCGGACGCCAGGAATGGCGCCTGGACGAAGACGGCGGCGCCATATTCAGCGGGGTTGGACGTTTTGGCAGACGCTGGCGCTTTGCCTGGAAAGATCTGACCCGCATACACCTCCACACCATCCGCAGCGATGAGAACGAGGACGCAATCGGCTTCAAACTTATCCTGGAAGGCGCCTCGCCCGAAGTGGAAGTCATCCTCCCAGGGCGAGAAGACCGCCAGCAGTTCATCGTCAATGCCATCCGCTATTATTACCAACAATGGCGACGCAAGTAGATTAGGGGCGAGGGGCTGAATGCTGAATGCTGAATGCTGAATGCTGAATGTTGAATGTTGAATGTTGAATGTTGAGGCGCATTTGTCATTCATAATTCATAATTCATAATTCATAATTCATCATTCGTTAGGATTGCTGCGTCTTCACCTGTTGTCTAAATCGTGCTGGCGAATGGCGTTGCGGCGAATCTTACCCGAGGTGGTCTTGGGCAGCGACTCAACAAATTCCACGATGCGCGGGTACTTGTAGGGCGCGGTCACACGCTTGACGTGGTCTTGCAGCTCCTTGACCAGGTCCTGCCCTGGCGCAAACCCGCTGTCCGGCGCCAGCACAATCGTCGCTTTCACCACCTCGCCGCGCATGGCGTCAGGATAGGCCGTGACCGCGCATTCGAGCACCGCTGGGTGCTCCATCAGGGCGCTCTCGACCTCAAACGGCCCGATCCGGTAGCCCGAGCTCTTGATCACGTCGTCGTCGCGCCCGACAAACCAGATGTATCCGTCCTCATCTCGCCAGGCCATGTCGCCCGTCCTGTAGTCGCCGCCGCCCCAGCTGGCAGCCATTGCCGCCGGATCACGGAGATATTCCCGGAATAAACCGACTGGACGTTTCTCCCGAGCCTGCCGAATCACGATGGTGCCGACAATTCCGTCTTCGCACGGCTGCCCTTCCGCGTCTAAAATCTCCAAATCGTAGATCGGGGAGAATTTTCCGGTGGAGCCGGGTTTGATGTCCATCCAGGGGAAATTGGCGATCAGCACCGAGCCTTCAGTCTGGCCGAAGCCCTCCACCAGTCGCAGACCGGTCTTCTTCAACCACTGATGATAGACTTCGGGATTTAGTGGCTCGCCAGCGATCGAACACTGGTGAATCGTGCTGAAATCGTACTTACCTAAGTCCTCCTTGACCAGGTAGCGGTAGACTGTTGGCGGCGCACAGAATGTCGTCAGCCGAAAGCGCTCCATCGTCCGCAGGAGCTTCTCAGCCCGGAAATGCCCTTCGGAGTCATACGCGGCAATGACAGCGCCGCAAATCCATTGGCCGTAGATTTTTCCCCAACCGAATTTAGCCCAGCCGGAATCAACCGCAGTCAGATGCAATCCACCGTCTTCGACGCATTGCCAGTATTTGGCCGTGACGATATGACCCAGGGGATACGTATAGTCATGCAGCACCATCTTGGGCATGCCGCTGGTGCCAGAAGAAAAATAAAGCAGCATCGGGTCATGCAGGCAGGGATATTCATCACCCTCGGGCTTAGTCCAATCCGTGCTGTGCTGCGCGACTTCGCGCCGGAAATCGCGCCAGCCAGCCGGAACCTGGTTGCCCACGACCATGACATCGCCTACTCCGGGACAGGCTGGCAGCGCCGACGACACAGCCTCCATGACATCCGGATTGTCAACGATGACCGCCAGCTTGACTTCCGCTGCCTGGAAGCGATACTCCAAATCCTTGCTCTTCAACTGGAAGGACGCCGGGATCGCAATCGCGCCGATCTTGTGCAAAGCCAACAAACAGACCCACACTTCCACCCGCTGCCTTAAAATCAGCAGAACAGTATCGCCCTTGCGAATCCCCAGCGACTTGAACAAGTTGGCGGCCTGGTTCGACATCCGCTTCATGTCGCCAAAACTATAACGGCTGATCTCCTGCTGGCGGTCGTCAATCCAGGCCAACGCCGGCTTGGCGTCGTCAAGCTCGGCCCAGCCGTCCACGATGTCATACGCAAAATTGAACCGCAGCGGCACTGTGACCCGGTAGTTAGTCTTGAAATCTTCGTATGAAGAAAAATCCTGGCGAGGAAGAAATTTTTTCAGCATCATGTCCTGGTGTCCTGAAACGTGGCATATTCCGTTTTTTCGCGCCAAGAAATGGCGCTGGCGCGACTGGCAGCAGCGGTGTCACGCGCCATCCTCTTAGTGCTGGATGACCGTCAGAAACCTGGCCGGGCCTCCGACCGCCCGCTGGCCATGCGGCACCCGCGGGTTGAAATAGCATGCGTCGCCTTTGTTGAGGACGAACTCGCGCTTGCCCAGGATGACTTTGACGCTTCCCGAAAGCACCAGGTTGAATTCCTGGCCGCCGTGCGTGATCAGCTCCACGTCGCTGCCGTCGTCCTCTAAGTCGACCAGCATCGGCTCCATAGTCCGGCCAATGTAGTTGAACGCCAACGCCGAAAATTTATATCCTGGATGGCGGTCGACCTTGACGCCCTGTCCAGCGCGAACCAGGGTGTAGTCGCCCATGCGCGGCGCATCGCCGGTCAGCAGAATCGTGAAGTCCGTGCTGAAAATCTCTGCCAATTCATACAACGTGCTGATTGGCAGCGGCGCTTGGTCTGACTCATACTGCTCATACAGCTGGCGGTCAATGCCGAGCTTGTCAGCCACTTCCGTCGTCGTCATCTCAAGGAGCTGCCGCATTTCCCGGATGCGGGCCGCGATCTGTTCCGGATTTCCCATGGTTCTGCCTCCTGTTGATGGCTGGCCGCCGCCAGCAACGCATCGCCGGCACAGCCTTGATTCATGGTTGCTCAACGCCTCGCTCTAACTGGCGTTGCCAAGCGCCATAAAGGACAGGCCGCCGCAGCCGGTCGAGCACCTGCCGCGGCGACCTGAATCGCCTGTTTGTCGCACTAACAGCGTTTCTCAGCGAATGCCCATGGCCGCCTTCACGGCGCCCAGCTGGCCGGCGCTGCCGAGCTTCTCATTCTTCGCCGCGATGAAATCCGCGTAAGCCGCCATGAATTCCTTTCCGGGCGGGCGCAGATCAAAGTTCTCCGGGTGCTGAATGAAGTGTTCGCGGTGGACGCGGCACCACACCAGGCGCCCGTCCGTGTCAATGTTAATCTTGGTCACGCCCAGGGTGGCAGCGCGCTTGAATTGGTCGGCATTGACTCCCTTGGCACCCTCCAGGCGACCGCCGGCGTTGTTGATCCGGCGCACCTCGTCCTCCGGCACCGAGCTGGAGCCGTGCAAAACCAGCGGAAAACCGGGCAGGCGCTTCTGGATTTCCTCCAGCACATTGAAATGCAGTTTTTGGCTGCCGGTGAACTTAAAGGCGCCGTGGCTGGTGCCGACGGCGCAGGCGAGGCTGTCGACCTTAGTGCGTTTGACGAACTCCTCGGCCTGGGCCGGGTCGGTCAGCTTCGCATCGGCCTCGTTGACCTTGACATGCTCTTCCACTCCGCCGAGCTTGCCGAGTTCTGCCTCCACGACCAAGCCCTTGGCGTGCGCCGCGTCCACCACCCGCTTGGTGATGGCGATGTTCTCTTCAAACGGCTTGTCGCTGGCGTCAATCATCACCGAGCTGTAGAAGCCGCTGTTGATGCAGTCCATGCAGGTCTCTTCATCGCCGTGGTCAAGGTGAACCGCGAACACCGCATCCGGAAACACCTGCTCTGCGCTGCGAATGATGCCTTCCAGCATCAACTTGTTAGTGTAGCTGCGCGCGCCTTTGCTGATCTGAATGATGAACGGCGCCTGGCTCGCCAAGCAGCCCCGGAACAGACCCATGCACTGCTCCAGGTTGTTGATGTTGTAAGCGCCGATCGCATACTTGCCGTAAGCAGCCTTGAACAAATCTTTCGTGGTTACAATCATCGTCGCATTCCTCCTGTTGCTAACCTGATAAAAAAACACGCCGGAAGCGGCAACGGCCGACAGAAAACCGCCCGGCACAGTTGCCAGATTTGAAAATTGGCTATAATATAATACATCAATAGAGATTAAACCTGAACGCGGCAAAAAAACCTTTTTTTTTACGTCCGGGCCGCTTGGAGTCCGGCGCCCCGTCGTCAACCGTGAGGACACTACCGTGCGTTTCCAATGCAGCCAATGCCAATGCATCCTTGACATCGACGCTCAGCCCGGCGAGCTGGTCGCCTGCGGCCAATGCAGCTCCGCCGTCACCGTCCCGCCAACGCCGACCTCGCCCGGGGCGATCCTCGGCGACTTCGCCATCGTCCGCGAAATCGGCGTTGGCGGCATGGGCACGGTCTACTTAGCCCGCCAGATCAGCCTGGACCGCGACGTCGCCCTCAAGGTACTTCTGCCGACCTTTGCTGAGGACGTCGCCTTCATCCAAAGCTTCATCAATGAAGCCCGAGCCGCCGCCAGCGTCAATCACCCGCACATCGTCCAGGCGTATGCAGTCAACTCCGACCAGGGATTGTACTATTTCGCCATGGAGTTCGTCGACGGGCCCACCCTGAAAGAACTGCTGGATCAACATGGCGCACTGCCGGTAGACAAAGTCATCGACATCGCCAATGACATCGCCTCAGCCCTTGACTACGCCTGGCAAGGCAAGAAAATCATCCACCGGGACATCAAGCCAGACAACATCATGATCACCAGCGCCGGCCAGGCCAAGCTGGCTGACCTGGGCCTGGCTCGGAAAATCACTGAACAGAATCCTGACGGCAGCTCAGAACTCTACGGCACTCCCCAGTACATCGCCCCAGAGCTGCTGCTCGGCCACCCGGCCACTATAGCCAGCGACATCTACAGCCTCGGGGCGGCGCTGTATCACATCCTCTCCGGCCATTACCCGTTCACGGCCGAACAGCCGGAAGAGATTGTCAACATGCACATCTTCAACGAGCTGCCCGCCCTGACTAGCGTCAAGCCTGACGTGCCAGCCCCCTTGGCGGCCATGATTGAGACCATGCTGGCCAAGCGCCCAAGCCAACGCTACGCCAACTACACGGAACTGCTCGAAGACCTGAAGCGGGTGAAGGCTAACGAGATGCCGCTGCATCTCCCGGCCGCCAACGCCCAGGCGCCCCTCGACCCAGACCTGCCCGACCCACTGGCCATTCCCGAGGATGCCAGCGCTGACGCCGAAGCAACGCCAGGAGCTACTGCTGGACGCCTGAAAATCAAAAGCAGCAAAAAGAAAATGACCTTGACCGGCGGGGGCGCTAGCGGAACCGGCGTGAGTCCCAGCGCAACCAGCCTGCGCCTTAGCGCAACCGGAGCAAGCCCAAGCGCAACCGGCGCCAGCCCAAGCGCAACCGGAGCAGCGCCAGCAGCAGCAGACGAATCGCCTAAGCGACGCTCCGGCCGCCTGCTGGCTATCATCCTGCTCGTAGCGATCCTCCTGGCCGCCGCCGGTGGCGGAGCCTGGTTCTTCCTGCACCGCGCTGGCACAGACGGCACCGGCGCCAGCGACGCGGCAACGCCAGCCGCCAGTGACCCCGCCGTCGCCCAGCTGGCTAAAATCAAAACGATGATAGCGGAAAAACAAGCCGACGACGTGATTACAGCTGAACTGATCCACCTGGCGCCAGAGCTGACAGCAGCCTCGCCAGCTGCCATCGACTTCATCGCCACAGCCGCCCCCTTCACCGAAAAAGCCCTCGAAGCAGCACGCGCCCCAGCACTGCAAGAAAAACAACAGCTCTGGGACCGGCAAGTAGCCGCCGCCAAAGTCGCCGCCGAACGCAAAGCAGAGGAAGAAGCAGCAAAACAAGAAGCAGCCCGGCAACAAGCCGAAGCCGAAAAAGCACGCCTGGCAGCCGAACAGGCCGAAAAGGAACGACAGCAGGAACTGGCCGCTAAAAAAGAAAGCATCCTGACGGCTATGCCGCCTCATGCCTGCAAGCAAGACTACGACGCTGCCCAAAGACTCTTCGTCAGCATGAGCGCCGACAAGGACGAACAAGCCAGCGCCTGGGCCAAACAATGGCTCGCCATCATCGAACGAGCCGAAAAAATCCACGACGCCATCCGCAACTCCGGCGACGCCTTTGCCGGGGTCGATATCCCGATGGGAGACAGGCGCAAATGGAAAATCGCTGACATTACCTTCGATAAAATCAAAGTCACCTCAATGACGATTGCCGTTGACAAAAGCGGCAAAGACCGCCAGGACATCCAGACCCTGACCCTGGATCTGCGCTACCTGCTGCCCCCCCAGATCGTCCCCATCGGCCGCGCCGCAGCACCCAAGGCCGGCTACGAAGGCGCCGAGGCCGAAGGCAGCGTGGCCGCCTACCTGCTCGTCCGCGGCGCCGCCCTCCAGACCGTCCGCTCATCCTTGCAACAGCTTGACGGCGCCGACCTTGTCCTGACAGACCTCGAAACCATACCCAGCGACGCCTATACCAGCCATCTGATCGCAGGCTTGCCAGAACAAGACAAAAAACAAGGCATCCTGATTTTCAAATACCTGCACGCCACCGCCCCTGACCAAATCGAAAACATTCCTGAGGAAACCCGCCAATCCCTCCAGAAATGACCGCGAATCAGCGTGCAATCCCAGTTACCTAAACAATAACCCAGGCGCAGATAAAAATTTCCGTGTGTTCTGTGTATCCAGTGGTTATAAAACAACCTTAACGATAATTCCGTGTTCATCTGTGTCCATCAGTGGTTAAACAACAAGTTATTGGCGCGCGTCAACGCCAATCTTTTCGATTAAGCTCACCCTTCATGCGCATCGTCCATTTTTCAGACCTCCATCTCGGTGTTTTTCCCCCCGCCATTTTTAGCCTGCCCGCCAAATGCTTCTTAGGCGCCGCCAACTACTGGCTGCATCGCCGGCGGCATTTCCGCCCAGAGATGATAGCCCGCCTGGCTGAGCAGCTGCCCGCCCTCGCCCCTGACCTGGTCATCTGTACCGGCGACCTGGTCAACATCAGCATCCCCGAAGAATTCGCCTTAGCCAGAAAACAGCTCCAGCCGATTCTCGACTGGGCCGGAGAACGTTTTGTTTATGTGCCTGGCAATCATGACGCCTACGTCGATGACCCGCGCTGCCAAGAAGCCCTGGAGCAGACTTTTTTTCAGCTCAACAGCGGCCGCTGGCAGCTTTCCGAGCTGCCGGCCATCTTGCGACACGGCGACGTCGTCCTCCTGCTCATCAATGGCGCTAGACCCGCCTCCTTTTGGCTCTCCAACGGCAGCCTCAATGAAACCGACCAGGCCCGCATCAACGCCCTTCTGCAAGAACCGCGCCGCCCCAACGAAATCCGCCTGGGGGTCTGCCATTTCCCGGTGTTGTCCTCGAATGGCAACAGCCTGGGACTGGGATGGTTGCGCGGACTCGACGGTGGTGACAGCATCCGCAGGCACTTGCAGCAACGTGAAATCGACGTCCTCCTCTGCGGCCATATTCACTATCCATTCACCGTCACCAAACCCAATGGCGCCATCCAAATCTGCCCTGGCTCCCTGACCATGAAAGCGACCTTCGCGGTGATTGACCGCGTCCCAGACGAACCACGCCTGCACTACGAATACATCAAATTAACTCAATAACTTCAACCATTGCAAGCGATGCCGCTCTCCGGCAAACACCGCAGCCCACCCCAAAACGCAGGACACCCCATGAAACACTACCTCGCCTTTGACCTCGGCGCCTCCAGTGGCCGCGCCATCCTCGGAACCATCGACAACGGCCGTATCAGCCTGCAAGAACTGCACCGCTTCAGCAACGGCGGCGTCGCTGTCCACGGCGGGCTGTTCTGGAATCTGCTCGGCTTGTTCGACGAGCTGAAAACCGGCCTGCGCAAAGCCCTCCAGGCCGGCGTTGAGCTGTCTGGCCTGGCCATTGACACCTGGGGCGTCGACTATGCGTTCCTCGACCGCCAGGGCTTCCCAGTCGGCTTCCCGCGCCACTATCGCGATTCCAGGACTGACGATGTCATGCCCTGGTTCTTCGCCAAAGTCTCCCGCCAGGACATCTACGCTGCCACTGGCATTCAGTTCATGACCCTGAACACCCTCTTCCAGCTGGCGGCCTCGGTGCGCGACCGCGACCCGAGCCTTGAGATCGCCGACCGGCTGCTGTTCATGCCCAACCTCCTGACCTACCTGTTCAGCGGGCACATCGGCGCTGAATACAGCATTGCCACAACTTCCCAGCTGTTCAACCCCAGTACTGGCGACTGGGCCTGGTCGCTGATTGACGCTCTCGGCCTGAAGCGTACGTTGTTCCCGGCTATCACGCCTCCGGGCACCATCGTCGGAACCCTCTTGCCAGCCATCCAGGAGGAGCTGAAATGCCCGCCTCTGCCCGTCATCCTGACCGGCAGCCACGACACCGCCTCGGCCGTCGCCGCTGTCCCGGCCACCTCTGGCCAGTCCTGGGCCTATCTGTCCAGCGGCACTTGGAGCCTGCTCGGCGTCGAACTCGACCAACCCCTGCTCTCGCCGGAAGCCATGGCCGCCAACTATACCAACGAAGGCGGCGTCGGCGGCAAAATCCGCTTTCTGAAAAACATCATGGGCCTGTGGCTGATCCAGGAATGCCGTACCGAATGGAAACGCCAAGGCATCACCTATACCTTTGATGAAATGGACGCCATGGCCGCCCAAGCCGAACCGCTGCGCTCCTTCGTCAATCCCAACGACCCCTCCTTTACCGCCCCTGGCGACATGCCAGGCCGAATCGCGGCCTACTGCCAAAAAACCGGCCAGCCTATCCCAGAAACGCCAGGGCAAATCCTCCGCACCGCCCTGGAATCCCTGGCTCTGCGCTACCGGCAGACGATTGATGAACTGGAGCAAATCACCCATCGCCCGATCACTGTCCTGCACCTCGTCGGCGGCGGCTGCAAAAACGAAATTCTCAACCAATTCACGGCCGACGCCATTCGCCGCCAGGTCGTCACTGGCCCGACTGAAGCGACTGCCCTTGGCAACATCGCTGGCCAGGCTATCGCCACCGGCGATCTCAAGGACCTCCAGGCTGCCCGCGCCATCATCGCAGCCAGCACAGAAACCGTCGTTTATGCCCCCAAGGCCGACGCCAAGCCCTGGGAAGACGCCTACAAGTGCTTCCTGCAACTGCCGTAATTGACGCACCTTACACCCAGGGCGGCGCACACCCCCAGCGCACTTGCCCTGGGCTGGTATGTCGCGCCCCGTTGGGGTTCTTGCCGCTGCGCGGCCCCCCCAAAAAAATCTGCGTCATCTGCGCAATCTGCGGATCAAACAACAGTTTCTCGCTCCTAAAAACTTCCCATGAAATTCGACGTCATCGTCATTGGCGGCGGTCATGCCGGCTGTGAAGCAGCTCTGGCCGCCGCCCGCCTGGGCGCCCAGACCCTTCTGCTCACGCTCACCAACGACCACATCGCCCAAATGTCCTGCAACCCAGCCATTGGCGGAGTCGGCAAAGGTCAGCTCGTGCGCGAAATCGACGCTCTCGGCGGCGAAATGGCCCAAAACGCCGACGCCACCACCATCCAGTTCCGCATGCTCAATGACTCCCGCGGCGCCGCTGCCCTCTCGCCGAGAGCCCAATGCGACCGCGACCTCTATCAAAAACGCATGAAACTGGTCCTGGAACGCCAGCCCAACCTGATGATCCAGCAAGCCGAGGCCACTGGCCTCGTCACTGACCAAGACCGAGTCACCGCCGTCACCACCGCCTTTGGCGACCGCTGGGAATGCCGAACCGCTGTCATCTGCACCGGAACCTTCCTGGCCGGAAAACTCCATTACGGCATGCAATCCTTCCCGGGCGGACGAGCCGGCGACGCCGCTGCCAACGCCTTTGCCAGAACCATCCGCGAAGACCTCAAACTGGAAACAGCCCGCCTCAAAACCGGCACCCCGGTCCGCGTCCTCGGCAAAACCATCGACTTCGACAGCCTCGACTTCCAGGCGCCTGACACCACCGGCAAAGTCTTTTCCTTCCGCCCCCTGCCGCCTGACCTCCCCTTGTTCGGCTCGCTCCGGCTTGACCAGCGCCCCTGCTACCTGACCTACTCCACCGAGGAAACCGCCCGCGTTGCCCGCGACAATCTCGACCAGGCGCCCATGTACGCTGGCCGCATCCACGCCACAGGCGCCCGCTACTGCCCCTCCTTCGAAGACAAAGTCGTCCGCTTCCCTGACCGTCTCCGACACCATATCTACCTGGAGCCGGAAGGCGTCATCACCGACGAATACTACCTGAACGGCATCTCCACCAGCCTGCCGCCAGCTATCCAATGGAAGCTCATCCGCACCCTGCCGGGACTGGCTGCCGCCCACATCAGCCGCTATGCATACGCCATTGAGTACGACTTCGTCTTTCCGCACCAAATCGACGCCAGCCTGGCCGTCCGCCGCTGGCCCAATCTTTTCCTGGCCGGCCAGATCAACGGCACCAGCGGCTACGAGGAAGCTGCCGCCCAGGGCCTGATCGCCGGCGTCAACGCCGCCCGCCAGGTGGCTGGACTCACTCCGCCCGTGACCATCGGCCGCGACCAGGCATACGTCGGCGTCATGATCGACGACCTGGTCACCAAGGACATCGTCGAACCCTACCGGCTCTTCACCAGCCGCGCCGAATACCGCCTCTCCCTGCGCCAAGACAACGCCGACCGCCGCCTCACCCGCCTCGGCCATGCCATTGGCCTCGTACCCAGCTCGGAAGTCAGCCGCCTAGACCAGCTCGAACGCGACATTGACAACGCCATCCGGCAGTTGCAATCCATCCGCCTCGAAGGCCGTTCAGCCTGGGCACTGCTGCATCATCCAGACTTTGTCTATGAACGCCATGCCAACCTGCCCACCTTCCCGCCCCGGGTCATGGAGCAAGTCGTCATCGCTGCCCGCTACGGCGGCTATATCGAACACCAGGAACGCCAGGCGCAAGCCATGCGCAGCCTTGACGCCTGCAAAATCCCGCCTGACTTCGATTTCAAATTGCCCGGCCTGAGCGTGGAAGCCATCGCCAAGCTAAGCAAACGCCAGCCAGCCACCCTTGGCCAAGCCTCGCGCATCGACGGCGTCACCCCAGCCGAACTGGCTCTCCTCCAAGTCCGACTCAAAGCCGCCCAGGGCAACCGCCGTCACTCCAGCGACGAACTGCCGCCGATTTTTCCCGACCCGTTGAGTTGACAATTACCATTCCGGCGATACAGTATATTTTGTAGTTTCAAGCCATTGTATATTCTTGCCCGATGGTGTAATGGTAGCACAACTGATTCTGGATCAGTTTGTCTTGGTTCGAATCCAGGTCGGGCAGCCAGCTTAGACAGCCCCTTGACAGCCTGCCGAGGGGCTGTTGCCTTGCAAGGGGCTTTTTCCGTCCCCGCGACTTGGAAGCCATGCCTGACACGACCAACGCCGCCAAGCTCATCCTCGTCACCCGAAATGGCTGGCCAGAGCGTTCCTTGCCGAAATCAGCACAACCGATGCTCAGGCGCCAGCCGGAATCCGACCCTGCCGACGCCCTCGACAACGCCCCGGAAGCCCGCGTCGTCCTCGCCGCCCCCCTTGGCCAAACCACCGCCTGGCTCAAGGAATTGCTGCGCCGCAAACGCCATTTCGCGCTCGCGAGCCTGCCTGAAGCCAATGGCCATGACCTGACCCAATTGGCTGTCGCCGCCCGCAAGCGCCGCCTGACGCCAGTCATCCTCGGCTCCTGGCGCTGCCTGGCACCAGTCCTGGCTCTCCGCGAACTGGCCGGCGGCGGCGTACTCGGACAACTGAGCCGACTGGATATCGCCGCCCCCCCGCAACAAACTCTCGCCCAGACCATAGCAGCCGCCGATTTGGTCGCCTTCCTCAACCCCGCCAACCACCCCCTTGATTTCACCCTTGCCACTGATTCCCAGCCAGAGCAACCGACCATCACCATCACCATCACCGGCTCAGCCGGCTCCGCAACAGCCACCGGCGGGCTGAATGGGGCTAAAAGCACCCTGACCACCGTCTTCGCCAACCGCTCCCGAACCATACCGCTCCCACTCAGCCAGCCAGACCAAACCGAATGGCGCCTCTTTCTCACCGCGCCGCCTGACAGCCAATGCCTTATGACTGTCAACGCAGCAGCAGACATCATGGGCAAAAACAACCGCCTAAGCCACCAACCATGACTTTTTTTGCCTTTGTTTCAGGAGTCGGATTGAAAATGCCAAGAACTGGCTTAAATTATTCTTTCCTTTGCATGAATTTTATGGAAAACCGTTGAAACATAGCCTGATCGAGCACAACTACCATGAAGACCTTCCTCCCTAAAGAAAACGAAATCACCCGCAATTGGTACGTGATTGACGCCACCGGGCAAGTACTCGGGCGCCTGGCCGTCCAAATCGCCAACATGCTGCGCGGACGCCACAAACCGACCTACACCCCGCATCTCGACTGCGGTGACTTCATCATCGTCATCAATGCGGAAAAAGTCGTCCTGACCGGCGACAAGGACACCAAAAAAATCTACGAGGACTACTCCGGCTTTACCGACGGGCGGAAGGTACAGACCGCTGACGTGGTGCGCGCCAAGAACCCCACCCGGCTTATCAGTGACGCTGTCGAAGGCATGATGCCCAAAGGACGCCTCGGCCGCGCCCAGTTCAGCAAGCTCAAAGTCTACGCCGGGCCGACCCACCCCCACGAAGCCCAGCAGGCAGTCCCCTTCACCGTGAAGTAATTGGCGAACCACAACATAAATAACAATATCATATAACAACCAGCTCCCGGACAAAGGATTCTCCAGCATGACGCAGACGCAAGAAGTCATTCACGCCGTTGGCCGTCGAAAGACTGCCAGCGCCCGCATTCACCTCAGGCCCGGCGACGGCAAAATCACCGTCAACAAACGCGAGTTCGCCGAATATTTCCCAACGCTGTCCGAGCAGGGCTACATCGTCCAGCCGCTCGTCATCACCGGCACTGCCAGTGATTTTGACATCTACGTCCTCGTCCAAGGCGGCGGCATCGCTGGCCAGGCCGGCGCTGTCCGGCATGGCATCGCCCGCGCCCTGGAAAAGTTCAAGCCTGAGTTCCGCCCCGTCTTGAAGAGCGCTGGCATGCTCACCCGCGATTCCCGTCAAAAAGAACGCAAGAAACCCGGCCAGCCCGGAGCCCGCAAGCGCTTCCAGTTCTCCAAGCGCTAATCTGTCCCATCGACTCTTCCCACGCTCCGGATTCAGCGGCAGCCCCCTCAAGGCCGCCGCTGCTTCCGGTTTTTTTTCTTTCAGTCACGACCTCACCCCTTACGGAAAAGCCTCATGACCAAAACAAGCGTAGCGATTGTCGGCGCTTCCGGGTACGCCGGCGAAGAACTGTTGCGGCTCCTGCTGCGGCACCCTGCCGCCGAACTGACTGCGGCGACCTCCCGGCAATACGCTGGCCAGGCGGTCGGCGCCGTCTTCCCCCGCTACCGGGAGTGCCAGCTGCCCTTCATCAACCCGGATGCCGAACAGATCGCCGGCCGAGCCGAAGTGGCTTTCCTCGCCCTGCCGCATGGCCTGGCCGCAGAATACGCGGTTCCGCTCCTGGCCCGCGGCGTCAAGGTGATTGACATCAGCGCCGACTTCCGCCTCCGGGACACCGAGGTCTACGCCCGCTACTACAAGACTTCGCACCCAGCGCCGGAGCTGCTGAGCCGAGCCGTCTATGGCCTGCCTGAACGCTATGCCGACGCCATCCGCACAGCCGATTTAATCGCCTGTCCCGGCTGCTATCCGACCAGCGTCATCCTCCCGGTCGCCGCCCTCCTGCACGCCAAACTAGTCGAAACCACGGGTATTGAGGCCATCTCCCTCAGCGGCGTCACCGGCGCTGGCCGCAAAGTCGACCTGCCCTACCTTTTTCCTGAATGCAACGAAAGCATCCGCCCCTACGCTGTCACCGGCCATCGCCACCTGCCTGAAATCGAACAGGAGCTGGCCGTTGCCGCCGGCGTCCCCGCCAACGCTATCGTCATCAACTTCGTCCCCCACCTGCTCCCAGTCAACCGCGGTATCCTCTCCACCATCCTTCTCCAGGCCCGACCCGGAACCACTGCCGAGACCGCCGTCGAATGCCTCCGAGCCGCCTACGACGGCAAGCCCTTCGTCCGCATCCTCAATCCCGGCGAACTGGCTGACACTAAGCACGTGACCATGACCAATATGTGCGAAATCGGCTGCGCCTTTGACGCCCGCACCGGCCGACTCATCGTCAGCTCCGCCATCGACAACCTGACCAAAGGCGCCTCGGGACAAGCCGTCCAATGCCTCAATCTGAGCATGGGCCTGCCCGAAGACGCCGGTTTGAATTGAAAGTGTCAAAAGTCTGGATGCCGACGGGTTGCACAACCTGACTTTTACAGTAAATTACTTTCTACATTCAGTCCAGAACATTTCACCTTAGAACATCCCCCCTACTTTCAACCCCCAGCCAACGGAAAAAATCATGCGTCAACACCCACGGTTGCCCGCCTGCCTCGGCTTGCTGCTGATCCTCATCGCCATGTTCAGCCTTAGGAGCAACGCCGCCCCCGTCGGCCGGATTACGGTCCAGGCCACGACGGAAGGCCTGGTCCAGAACATCCTCAATGAAATCGTATTCAGCAACATCTCCACCAAAATCGGCAATGAATTCAACCCCGCCACCTTGAGCGAAGACATCCGTTCCCTGGTGCGCACCAAACGCTTCGAAGACGTCCGCACAGCCGTCGAAACTGGGGCTGACGGCAAGGTGAACGTCACCTTCATCGTCACCCCCAAGCCCATCGTCCGCGCCATCCATCTCCAAGGCAACCAAAGATTCAAGACCTCCAGGCTGCAAAAGCTTATCAAGCATGAAGTATCTGTGCCGGTGGACGAGACTGCCCTGGCCAATGACCGCAACGCCATTCTTGAAAGATACCGCAACGCCGGCCACTTCGGCGTCGAGGTGACGACGACGCAGACGCCGGTCGATGCAGGCGGCGTCAACGTGACCTTCGTCATCCAGGAACAACCGCGCTACAAGCTGAAAAGAGTCGAATTCTATGGGAATAAAGAGTTCAGCGACGACGAGCTGCGCGCGGCGATCGTCACCAAACGCGAATGGTGGCGCTACATCTTCCGCTTCGGCAACTACTTCAATGAACAGCAACTGATCCTCGACCGCGATAAGCTGAAGGAAGTCTACGGTGCCAAAGGCCATCTCGACTTCACTATCACCGAGATTGAAAAAACCTTTGACGAAAAGCAGAAGTGGGTGACCTTAACCTTCAAGATGATCGAGGGGCCGCAGTACTCCATCACTGACATCACTGTCACTGGCGCCAAGCTCTTCACCCCGGAATACCTGCTAGGCAAAATCAAATCAGCGCCTGGCGCCACCTACAATTCAAGCCTCGAAGCCCTTGACACCAACGTGATGAAGGCGGAATACGAACGCCTGGGCTACCTTGACCTCCAGCTCTATCCCGTCCACCAAAAAGATACCGCCAACCGCCAAGTCGCCATCGAATTCCGCGTCAAAGAGGGAACCCCCAGCCATATCCGCAACATCGAAGTCACCGGCAATGAACTGACCCGCGAAAAAGTCATCCTCCGAGAACTGGCCATCCACTCCAGCGACCTCGGCGACGCCGGCAAAATCCGCCTCTCAAAAAGCCGCCTCGAAAACCTCGGCTATTTTGAAACGGTCGACATCCTACCCGTCGCCACCGAAGTGCCCGGCCTGAAAGACCTGCGCATCGACCTGAAGGAAAAAGCGACCGGCCAAGTCTCCCTCGGCGCCGGATTCTCCACCGAAGACTCCGTGATCGGATTCGTCGAATTCACCGAATCCAACTTTGACCTCAGCCGGCTGTTCAACTGGCCGCCAAAAGGGGCTGGCCAGCGCTTCCGCACCCGAGTCCAGCTGGGTTCCGAAGTCTCCAATGTCACCATCTCCCATGTCGAACCCTGGCTTTTCGACCGCCGCCTGGAACTGGGCACCGACCTCTTCCTGCGCAACCGCTTCGAAGACGAATACGACCAGCGGAACATCGGCGGCGGCATGATGCTGTCATGGCCAGTCGCCTTCAAGCTCGGCGCAACCCATGTCGAAAATTGGCGCATGGGAGTCGGCTTCCGCCTGGAACAGGTCGACATCTCCGACGTCAAGAGATATGACGAGTCCGACCTGACCGACAGCAAGGACTTTGTCGATGACCACATCCTGGCCCAGGAAGAGGACGGCTATTGGGCTGGCCGACTCATTCTGCGATTGACCCGAGACACCAGAGACACCTTCCGCTTCCCCACCCGAGGCTCCCTAGTCAGCATGCAGACGGAATTGGTCACCGCCGCCCTCGGCAGCTATGAAAGCTACGCCCGCTTCCATCTCTCCGGCGCCAAATACATCCCGGTAGTGAGCGACGTCGTCCTGAAACTGAGCGCCGACTACTCGACCCTGAGCAATGATGACGCCGCCATCTTCGACCGCTATTTCGGCGGCGGCATCGGCTCGGTGCGAGGATTCAAACGCCGGGACATCAGCCCCATCGACTGCTATGAAGCACCCCTTGGCGGACGCTCCATGCTGGCCGGCACTATGGAAATCCTCAAGCCGGTCAAGGACTTCATGTATGTCAGCGCCTTTGTCGACGCTGGCAACGCCTGGTGGGACACCATGGAATTTGACCTGGGCGACCTGAATGTGAGCGTCGGCCTCGGAATCCAGTTCAAGGCACTGCCGATCAGCCTGTACTACGGCATCCCAGTGTCCACCGCCTACGACCACCTGGACGGCAAGAGCGGCCGCTTCCACTTCAGCATCGGCTACACCTATTGAGCCGTTCCCAACCCACTCAAAAGCCACTGCTTCCACCAGGAACGGAATCAGGACGGCGGGCAGCGCCTGACTGGCGACGACGCAGCGTTCAAAAAGCCGAACAACGGCTGGCTTCAGCTGGAATCAACCCCTGCGGCAATTCCAGCTGAAACCTGCCAACCCACCCGTCCCTGCCGCACTGCCTGACAGACGGCCAGGCCGCGGGCGCCGCCCGGCGACCCCCGACCATGAAAATCCTCAACGCCCATATCGCCAAAAATCTGCTGTTCGCCACCTTCATGGCCCTGGCCATCCTGACCTTCGTCATGCTGTCCGGACAGTTTTTCCGCGCCTTTGACCTGGTCTCGCGCGGCGTCTCCCCAGCTATCCTCGGGCAATTCCTGTTCTACCTGGTCCCAAACATGCTCCGCTTCACCCTGCCCCTGGCCATGCTGGTCGCCACCGTACTCGTCTTCAGCCGAATGTCCGCGGACAACGAAATCGTCGCCATGAAGGCGGTCGGCATCAGCCTCTTCCAGACCATCGCACCAGCCCTGCTGCTGAGCTTCCTGCTCTGCGGGCTGTGCCTGTGGCTCTCACTAGTCGTCGCCCCGCGCTTCCGCTACCAGGCAGACCAACTGCGCTGGTCAGCAGCCGCCAACAGCCCGCTCGCCATGCTCGAAGCAGGAACATTCACCGAAATCTTCCCTAACTGCCTGATGCGAATCGGCCAGCAAAACCAGGGAGAACTGCACGACATCCATATCATCATGCTGGATGAATCAGGACAACAGGTGCAGGACATCACTGCCCGCCAAGGACGCATCAATGTCAACCAGGAAGAACGCATCATTGAACTGACCCTCCAGCAGGCGACCGTCACCGACATGACTATCGACGGCACCCAGGACCCCAGCGCACTGAGACACCTGAACGCCGAATCCATCCGCATACCCTTTGATTACGGCGCCGCCCAAGACCAGAAAAAACTGACCCGCAAACTGAAATATCTCGACCTGAAAATGCTGTTTGCGCGCATCAGCCTGGACAGCGAGGCCGGCCAGGATGTGACCGAACACCTGGTAGAGCTGCATTCCCGCCTGTCCATGTCCATCGCCCCCTTTTCCTTCCTGCTCATTGGACTTCCGTTTGGCATCCGCAGCCGCCGCTCCGAACTGTCGGTCGGCATTCTTCTCTGTGTCCTCCTCGCCCTCGGATTCTACGCCTTTCTGCTCTGCGGCGACGCCCTCAAAGACCAACCCCGCTTTCATCCTACCTTAATCATCTGGCTGCCTAACTTCCTCTACCAGGCCGCTGGCCTCGTCGCTCTCCGCATCATGAGATGATGCCACTGTCCCTCTTCACCCCTCGACCGCCAGGAATACCGCACCGAAAATGTCAGAAAACCGCCAGCAATTCATCCGCAATTTTTCTATCATCGCCCACATCGACCACGGCAAATCGACCCTGGCCGACCGCTTTCTCCTGCATACCAACACGATTGAGGAACGGACGTTCCGCGACCAGGTGCTGGACGCCATGGACCTGGAGCAGGAGCGCGGCATCACCATCAAGTCGCACCCAGTCCGAATGCACTTCCAGGCCGATGACGACCGCGAGTACATATTCAACCTGATCGACACCCCCGGCCACGTCGACTTCAGCTATGAAGTCAGCCGCTCGCTCGCTGCCTGCGAAGGCGCCATCCTGCTCGTTGACGCCGCCCAGGGCGTCCAAGCGCAAACCCTCGCCAACGCCAACCTCGCCATCCGCCAGGGCCTGACCATCATCCCAGTCATCAATAAAATCGACCTGCCTGCCGCCAACCTCGATATGTGCTATGAACAAATCGAGGAATTGCTCGCCATCCCCCGCGAAGAAGTACTCCTGGCCTCCGCTAAAACCGGCGCCGGCGTCAAGGAACTGCTCAACGCCGTCGCCGAACGAGTCCCGCCGCCAGCCAGCACTGACGAAGGAGTCCAGGCCCTGGTCTTCGATTCCGTCTATGACGTGTTCCGCGGCGTAGTGACCTACCTGCGCGTAGTCAACGGCACCATCAAGCCAGGCCAGCGCGTCCGCCTCTTCAATGCAGACCTGGCCAGCGAAGTCAAAGAAGTCGGCTTCTTCAGCCCGGAAATGAAACCTGCTGACGAATTGCAGCCAGGCGAAGTGGGATACCTGATCACCACCATCAAGGATCCAACGGAAATCCAAGTCGGCGACACCGTCACCAGCGACCTGAAACCCTGCCAGGCAGCCCTGCCCGGATTCCAAGTGGTCCGCCCCATGGTCTTCAGTGGCATCTATCCTATTGACACGGCCGACTACGAAGCGCTCAAATTCAACATCTCCAAGCTCCAGCTCAATGACTCTGCCTTCTTCGCCCAGCCCGAAAGCTCCGTCGCCCTCGGCGCTGGCTTCCGCTGCGGCTTCCTTGGCCTCCTCCACATGGAAATCGTCCAGGAGCGTCTCAGCCGCGAATACAACATGGACTTGCTGCTGACCTACCCGAGCGTCATCTACCACGTCTACCTGCGCGATGGAACCATGAAAGAAGTTGACAACCCGCTCTATATGCCAGACCCAAGCCACATCGCCCGCGTCGAAGAACCGATGATCAAAGCCCAGATCATCTCGCCCACCACCCACATGGGAGCTATCATGAACCTGATCATGGAAAAACGCGGACTCTGCCTGAAGACGGAAAATGTCGACCATCTCCACGTCATGATCACAGCGCGCCTGCCCCTCCACGAAATCGTCCTTGATTTCTATGACAAACTCAAAACCGTCACCCGCGGCTATGGCAGCATGGACTACGAACCTGACGGCTATGAACCCAGCGAGACCGTCAAACTGGAAATCCTCGTCAATGGCGAACCGGTTGACGCCTTCGCCTCCATTGTTCATACCGACCGCGCCGTCCAACGCGCCCGCATGATCTGCGAACGCCTCAAAGACGCCATCCCCCCCCAAATGTTCAAAATCGCCGTGCAAGGCGCAGTCGGCGGACGCATTATCGCCCGCGAAGACGTGCGCCAGCTCCGCAAAAACGTGCTGGCCAAATGCTATGGCGGCGACATCACCCGCAAACGCAAGCTGCTGGACAAGCAGCGCGAAGGCAAAAAGCGCATGAAGGAAATCGGCAACGTCAACATCCCCCAGGAAGCATTCGTTGCCGTACTCAGAGCCTCAGACGAATAACCGCACAGCCGGCAAGTAGTACAGGAACATGCAGGAGCAAGTAGTTCAAACTTTAGTTTGCAGTACGCACCTCGCTTGCAGGAGCGTGTAGTTCAAGCTTTAGTTTGCAGTACGCACCTCGCTTGCAGGAGCATGTAGTTCAAACTTTAGTTTGCCGCATGTACACTCACCATTTTCGAGGAGTTTGTTCAATGAAAACGACCTTCGCGCTGACGACCATCGCCGGGACTTTCCTGGCCGGAACCATGCTGGCGAACACCGTCACGAACCTGCAAGCGACCTACCGCTCCGGCCAGGTGTTCCTGACTTGGCAGGAACGCGACTTGCCCGCCGACGCCTTGTTCACGGTTCACAGCCACCACGAACCGATCACCGCTGACAACCTCTCAGCAGCCCTTACCCTCGCCAGCGGCATCCACCGCGGCAGCGCCCGCGACTGGTGGCAGGATCCGCAATCGTTCAACCTCAAGGCAGAACCAGCCGAGCCGCAAGGCTTTGTCATCGCTAACGGCGCAGCGCCCCTCGCCCCTGACTCCGGGCTTCACGTCCACACTGTCGCCGCGACGACTACTGGCTCGCGCTATTTCGCGGTCACCTGGACTGGCAGCCAGGCCATCACTCCAGGCGCCAACAGCCTGACCCGGCCCTGCCATACAGAAGTGGCCCAGCCCGTCCCCATCTGGCAAGCAGCAACGCCAGCTCCGCAATCCCAGTCCGCCCAAGGCAAGGCCCTGGTTATCTCCCTCCATGGCCGCGGCGGCGGCATCACCGCCGGCCCCAAGGCTCAGGCAGCCAACTGCCTCTGGTTCGGCGACTGCGACCAAGGCTGGCGCGAAGGCTTGCCCGTCAAATTCAACCTGACCAGCTCTGGCGACACCGTGACCATGACCCTGCATGACCGCGTCTGGGCCAATCGTCCAGTTCGAGAATCTCCTGACGGCCGCGACCACTGCCCAGCCATCTCAACCTGGTGGTTCGGCTACAACCGCAATCTGCCAGTCACGACTGACACCCCTGAAATCATCGGCGCCAACTATACCCAACGGTATATCCTCGCCCTGATTCAATGGGCGCAAAACTGGCTCGGAACCGACCCCAACCAAACCTACGTGACTGGCGGCTCCATGGGCGGCTCCGGCGCCGTCGCCCTCGCCCTCCATTTCCCGAACGTATTTGCCGCCGTTCTCGCCCATGTGCCCGTCTATTCCTACACCTGGGACATCTGCTCCACCAGTAAATCCGCCACCGCACAACGCATCGCCTGCCCAATGGGCCCCATCAAGAACCGCACTGCTAAACTACTCGACGGCACCGACCTGCTCCAGCATCTTGACGGTGCCCGCAACATCAGCGTCCTGGCTGACACGCCACCCATCTTCGCCACCAACGGACGCAACGACGCTTCCATCCCCTG